>Ga0209536_100002763_pt1 | contig 28537 bp, 17 predicted proteins | sample DeeMarSeWOR28_12_FD_187461 | JGI IMG/M metagenome (GOLD analysis project Ga0209536, IMG submission 187461) | Marine sediment microbial communities from White Oak River estuary, North Carolina - WOR-2-8_12 (SPAdes) (version 2) | ecosystem: Environmental > Aquatic > Marine > Intertidal zone >... | reverse complement strand
GTATAGTTTATTCCATACAAGATAATAAATTGACAGTCTGGGTGGTTAAAGTTGGACACCGCAAACACATCTACCGCTGAAGCGAACAAGTCACTGCAGGTGGTGCCCTGAACCGGGCGTCAACTGAGTTCAAACGTTATGCTTCTATAGAGCACTTTACCCGGACAAAATAATATACCTTGGAACTTAATACTTTGAGTAACAACATACCTTCTGAAGAACTGAATTTCCGCTGGGATCGATGCAGAACTCTCCTTAAACGATTTATCCCTCGTGCTCAGGGGCTATTGGTCTTCTCGCGTTTAAATATCTATTACTTAAGCGGGTCATTTGTCAGTGGAGTATTATGGCTGCCTCAAGAAGGCGGACCAATCTTATTTTGCAGGCGGGGAGTTGAAAGAGCGAAGATAGAGTCCCCCTTAAAAGATATATATAATTTCAAATCATATAGAGACATTAGTTCAGCTCTTATAGATTTAGGCAATCCATTACCTAAGGTGGTTGCTGCCGAGATGAATGGGCTGTCTTGGGCTCTCTCTAAGAGTCTCACCAAGCATTTAGCGGATCAACAGTTTGTTTCAGCAGATAAAATTATAGGTATGAGCCGCGCTAAAAAGTCAAAATGGGAACTCAACATCCTGCGAGAAGCAGGTTCCAGGCATGCACGATGTTTGACCGAGCTGCTTCCGCCACATCTCCACGATGGAATAAGTGAGCTTGAAATATGCCATAAAATTTCAGATTTGTTCTTAGCACAAGGTCACCATGGAATTTTACGAATGGAGAACTATGGTGAGGAAGTATTTCTTGGACATGTCTCTGTCGGCGACAGTGCCAATTATCCCAGTGTATTTAATGGCCCTGTGGGTTTGAGAGGTGTTCATCCAGCAACACCTTATATGGGGTCTGCTGAGGTTAAATGGACCACCGGCAAACCGTTAATTATCGATAATGGCTTTACTTGGAAAGGTTACATAACCGATAAAACACAAGTTTATTGGCTTGGTGACAGAAAAAATATCCCAAAGGATGCTCTAAAGGCACATGACTTTTGCATAAGCATACAGGCTGAAATTGCCAAATTACTCAGGCCGGGTACACCACCAAGTGAAATCTGGAACCATTGCTGTGCTGAGGTTGATAACTCAGAGTGGAGTGAAGGCTTCATGGGGTATGGAGAAAATAAAGTGTACTTTGTCGGGCATGGAATCGGACTTGCCATTGATGAGTATCCCGTCTTGGCTTCAGGTTTTGATCTACCACTTGAAGAAGGGATGACCCTCGCTATCGAACCTAAAATTGGTATTCCAGGTTTTGGTATGGTTGGAGTCGAAAACACTTTTGAGGTAACAACCGAAGGTGGAAAATGCTTAACCGGTGAAAACTTCGATATATTAGCCATAGCATAACAATCGGGTCAACCTGACGCGAAGAGGCTATGTCATCCCCACAATAGTACCGGCCCGCAAGTGAGTTCAAGCGTTATGGGAATCCCAGATCAAGGTGCGAAAATCGTTGCGGGGAGTAGCACGAAGCGGTTCAATCTGAACACCGTGTTTTCTCTTTGCGGCTGGAAACAGACATATGCGCCTTTGCCAGCATCCGTTAATCCTCTCTCCCGCAGAAACTCTCCTGTAAAACGAAAAAAAACACCCTGCTTGAAAAACTCATCCCTGCTTTTATAATCATAGAGTCCTTCACAGCTCTGCCCCATCTGCTTCCAGAGCATTTTCTTGAGGTCTGCAATAGGTTCCTGCTCAAGATGGGGCGGCAGGAAACGGTGCCCGCAGCGCAGCCAGTCAAAAATTAACAGCTCCCTGAGCCTTTCCCTGTCATCCCTTCCCCGGGTCAGCTCCAGCAGAAGCGAACTCAGCAACTCCTGGGTGTGGGCCAGGTCAAAAAAACTTTTTCTCCGGCAGAGTTTTAAAAGCGCTGCAAAAAATACAAAAACATCCTCATTGGTTTTACGCAGATAATCCCAGAAACTTCTGAAAAAGCGATTATTGAAAAATGCTTCAACACACTCGCCGAACCAGAACAACTCCTCCAGTTCACCCGGGGCAAGCCATCTGTTTGCCAACACCTCATAGGGCGGGCTTTCGCATACCACCAGACCATTTGCTGCAATATCCCTGCTGATCGGCGTATCGGGCAGCACCTTCAAGAGCCCCATCTGAATGTAATGTGGTCCGAGCATGAATACATCCGTAAATGACCGCATAAAGGATTCCCTGTTTTCATAAGGCAGGCCCAGGATAAGGTCCAGGTGTATGTGGATGCTGTCCAGGGCAACAAGCTTCCGGATATTGGCTGCAACCTTTGCCAGGTCGCATTTTCTGTTGACGGCTTCAAGGGTTTGCGTATTTGTGGACTGGATGCCGAGTTCAAATTGAAAACGGCCAGGTTCCACCTGCTGCAGGAATTCAAACATCTCCTCGCTAAAACGGTCCGGTGCCATCTCGAAATGGAACAAAGTTTTACCAGGCTGTTCTGCCAGGAACCGCCAGATATCAAGGGCCCTTTCCGGCAGGTCATTAAAGGTCCGGTCCACAAAACGTATGACTTTGGGCCCAAAACGCAGGATAGCCTTTAATTCATCATGCACCTGTAAAGTGGGGAGATGCCGCACCCCTTTCTCAGATGCGGACAAACAGTAGGTGCAGCCGAAAGGACATCCCCGCGACGATTCATAATAGACATGCCTGTTCCTGAGGTGTCCCGCAAAATCATCCGGCCTGTACGGACTTGTAAAAATTGAGGCCTTTGTGCAGCTGTACTGCCTCTTCAGGCTTTTTTCTGAGAGATCATGATAAAATGATTTTTCAATACCCTCGATTTCACCCCGGACAACCGTGATATGGCCGGAAAGCTCCTGAGTCAGCTCCCTGGTTAGCGGACCTGCCTGTGGACCCCCCAAAATAATCGGCGTGTTGGGCAGGAGCTTGACCAGGTCCCCGGCCAGGCGCAGAATATACGTACTGTTCCAGATGTAGACTGAAAAAAAGAATGCTCCTGGTTCCCCTGCAGCAATGCGCCGCAACGTAGGATAATACGGATCATTGATTGTAAACTGCTGGATCTCCGGCTTACAGTCGGGCAGGTTCTCCTCCAATGCTGCCCTGACATAAAAAAGCGCCGGGCAGGAGTGGATAAAGCGGCCATTGAAGGCAATCAGTCTGTAAAGCATAGGGGTCAAGGGGTCAAGGGTTAAAATTTTAATTTGGAGTATTGGAGTATTGAGAAAAAACAGTATACAATTACTCTATTGTCTGTCTATCAATCGTCGTCTCGTCCTGTAAGTAAGACGACAAAAGTGGGTTTAATGTAATATGCTTAAAATTTTTTGAAAAATACCAATACCGGTACCTCGTATTTAGCAACAAATTATTACCCATTACCTCATCACTCCATTACTCCATCACTCCAGGTGTTTAAGTTTAAACTTTAGCTCAATTCTAACTTTATACACTTTTCTTTTCTCCTGAGCATGTTTAGTATATATGCCATTAATTAGAATCCTTAAAATTCATTAATTCTGCAACAGGAACGGATATGACTGTAAAACATACACAACCCTTTTATTATGTGATTTTTGTGCTGCTTTTTTTAAACACGGGATTTAACGCCCCCCTGGCAGCAGAGGCCGGCCACCTCACTGCCCCGGCACATTATATCTCAATGGAATTTGACCTGCAGACCCACAGTCTCAAGGCAAATTCCCGCATTGATCTGCCGGCCGGGGTAAGCCTCCAGATCAGTCTTGCCTCCCTGAACGTATCCCGGATCATTATCAACGGTCAAGCTGCGGAAACGGCTCCGGGCAATAATTATCTCAATATTCCAGAGTCTCCGAAAAACCAGGAGATCCTGATCACCTATAGCAAGGAAATACAACCCGATACTTCTCCCTACAACATGATCAGCGAGTCCGGGATAACGCTTATTGACAGCTGGTACCCTGTGGCTGATCATGAAATGTTCTTCAAGCTGACTGCCCACATACCTCTTGATTTTGAAGCGATCTCAGAAACTGATGAGATCATTGTCTTTCAGATCAACAACACAAAGCAGGTGACATTCCGTTTTCCGCATCCTCTGTTCTCCATTAATTTTATTGCCGGCCCTTATGTTGTCAGCCGGGAAACTTTTGGCGAAGAAAAAAACCTTGTTGCCTATTTTTTCCCTGAAGATCAGGAGCTGGCGGCAGGATACCTTGCAAAGGCAAAAAAATACCTTGCGCGTTATGAAGAAATGCTGGGGCCCTATCCCTATAGTCGCTTTTCTATCGTGGAGAACAGGTTGCCCACGGGCTTTGCCATGCCCACCTTTACGCTGCTCGGCCAGTCTGTTGTCAGGCTCCCCTTTATTGTTGATACTTCCCTGGGCCATGAAGTCCTGCACGCCTGGTTTGGCAACGGGGTCCGCATGTCGCCCGAGGAAGGCAACTGGGTCGAAGGCCTGACAACCTATCTGGCTGATCAGTCTTTTGCCGCTGACGAGGGCAGGGATACTGCTTACAGAAAAGAACAGCTTGTAAAGTATCAAAACTTTGTCAGGGCTGACATGGATCTTGTCCTGCGTAATTTCAGCAATGTGGGCCATGGAGACATGAAAGGTCAGCCTATCCGTGCCGTCGGGTATAATAAATCCTCAATGTTCTTTCACATGCTGCGCAATAAGCTTGGCCCGGATGTATTCACAGCCTCTCTGCAGGACTTCTTCAAACGGGCAAAATTCAAGGCAGCTGGCTGGTCGGACCTGCAATCCAGTTTTGAGAGTGTTTCAGGCGTGGATCTCAACGATTTCTTTACCCAGTGGCTTGACAGAAATGATGTCCCGGTGCTTGCAGTCCCCCAGCCTGAAATCGTAAACAAGGACGGCTACCCTGTAGTTCACTTCAGCATTGTCCAGAAAAATAATACGCCCTATACCCTGGAGGTGCCGGTAGTTATTAAAACCGCGACGGAAGAAATCCACAAAACGCTCTCCGTCTCGGGTTCGCGTACGCTTTTTGAGATACCCGTGGCCTCCGTACCCCATACCCTGGTCATTGACCCGGGATACGACCTCATGCGCGAACTGGCGCCCTCTGAGCTTCCACCTACCTGGTCTCAATTTTTAGGGACAGCAAACAAGGTCGCTGTTCTGCCGACGGAAAAACATCGCTCCCTTTACAATTCTTTATTGGAGCAGTTAAAGGAGTCTGAAGTCCGTGTCTTGCTGCAGGATGAGATCACTGACGCGGATCTGGCTGCAAACTCCCTGCTTTTTCTTGGAACAGAGGGCAGCCTGAGCCGGTCGCTTTTTGCGCAACCGGCTCATCCGGCTGAAGGTTTTACCCTGGATGTTAGGCGCAGCCCCCTGAACCCGTCCCAGGTCGCTGTGCTTGTTTCTGCTGCAAACAGCGAACAGGTGGAAATGACTGCCGGAAAGCTGCGCCACTATGGAAAATACAGTTATCTCTCATTTAAGGACAGCCGGATCCGGGACAAAAATATTACTGAGACTGATTTCGGGATATCTTTAGAACTTGTCAACCTGCCTGCTGGTATTGAAACCAGCAAATCAAAAGGGTTTGAGGACATCATTGCCAAGTTATTGCATTACCAGGTGATATATATAGGGGAAGGCCATACCAACTATGAAGACCACCAGCTGCAGCTGGAGATCTCCCGGGCCCTCCATGAACATGATTCACGCCTGGCAATCGGCATGGAAATGTTCAACAGGTCGACCCAGGCTGTTATCGACCGCTATCTGGCAGGCGAGCTGGATGAAAAAGCCTTTCTCAAGGAATCCCATTATTTCAAAACGTGGCGCTTTGACTTCCGATTGTACAGGGATATCATAAATTTTGCCAAACATAACCACCTTCCGGTCATTGCCCTGAACCTGGAAAACGATATTGTCAACCAGGTTTTCAAAGGCGGTGGGCCAAAAAGCCTGGATGATGAGGATGCAAGCCTGTTGCCGGCTGACAGGAATCTTGATGAACCGGGCTATCTGGAGCGCATCGGCTCAGCCTATATGATGCATGCGGGCCAGAAGCAGAACGGGGATTTCAGCGGGTTTTTACAGGCCCAGGCATTGTGGGACGAAACCATGGCCGAAACTATTGCGGAATATCTGCAGGACCATCCGGATGAGCGCATGGTGGTCATTGCCGGTCGGGGCCATGTTGACAAGATAAATGCCATTCCTCCCCGGGTGGCGCGCCGCATGCCGATTTCCCAGGCAGTTGTTGTAAACAGCAGCGGCTCGGCGTCAGAATCGGAAACTGCCGACTTTGTCTTCTTCTCTCCACCTGCAGGCCTCTCCCCCCCTCCCTTGCTTGGCGTCATGCTTGAGGACAGAGGTGAAGAAAAAGGGGTCCTTGTTAGTGCACTCAATCCCCAGGGACAGGCCAAGGAGGCGGGCATAAAAGAAAAAGACATTATCCTGGCCATTGATTCCCAAGCGGTCAATGACATAGAAGACATCAAAATTGAGATGCTTTACAAGGAAAAGAGCGATTCGGTCTCGGTGCGCATCAAGCGCGCCGCATTTCCCTTTGGCCACAAGGAAATTGATATTGAAGTCCCATTGAAAAGTGCGCAGCAAACGCACCACATGTAGAAGAATCAGTCAGCCCCGTTAATTGCTTCTGCCAGCCGCACCGCCTGAACCGTCATTGCCACATCATGGACCCGCAGTATTGCCACGCCTTTTTGGACGCAAAGTGCCGAGATTGCAGCAGTTGCCACATCTCTCGCATCCACTTCTGCACCTAAAATCTTACCGATGAAAGATTTGCGCGAATGACCTATGAGGACCGGGCAGCCCAGTTCATTAAATTCAGCCGCCCGTTTGAGAATGGTGAGATTATGGTCGACGGTCTTGCCAAACCCGATCCCCGGATCAACAATAAACCGTTTCCCGGCAACTCCGTTTTCAAGCGCCCATGCCAGTCTCTCAGCAAAAAAATCCTTGATCTCTGCTACCACGTCATCATAGTGGGGATGAACCTGCATGTCTGAAGGGGTGCCCTGCATATGCATGATGATGACCGGGACCTCTGTTTCCCTGACCAGGGAAATCATATCCCGGTCAAAACGCAGCGCACTGATATCGTTTATGATATCAGCTCCTTCTGCCAGGGCCTTGCGGGCAACTTCCGCCTTTGTCGTGTCAATGGATACCGGCACTGAGGAGCGCTGCCGGATCAGCCGAATTGCAGGCAGGACCCGGTCTAGTTCTTCTGCAATGGAAACTGGTGCTGCAAAAGGACGGGTTGATTCTCCGCCCACATCAATGATGTCAGCCCCACCCTTCAACATGGTGTCTACCTGACGGGCAATCGAACTTTCGGCCAGAAAACGGCCGCCGTCTGAAAAGGAATCCGGAGTAACATTCAGAATTCCCATGACCAGGACTTTAGAGCCGAATTCAAGGTGCATGCTTTGAGTGAAAAGTAGAGGGAAAAAACCAGAGCCCGAGCCCTACTGACCTGATCCGGCTTCTGCACTCTCGGCTGCTGCCGGCTCTTGCCCAGCCTGCGGCTCTGCAACGGGTGCGCTCTCCTTATCGGCCCTGGAGCCGGACTTGGCTGCCTCAATGATATTTTTGATATCCTCCAGCACGATGGTCTCCCTTTCCAGCAGGGCATGCGCCATGTCATGCAGGGCCTGGATATTGTCGGACAAAAGCCTGCACGCCGTGCTATTGGCTGATTCCACCAACTCTTTAACTTCCTTGTCAATGCGGATGGCGGTATCCTCACTGTAATCACGATGCTGGGCAATTTCCCGTCCGAGAAATATCTGCTCTTCCTTCTTGCCGTAGGTCAGGGGGCCCATATCACTCATTCCCCATTCGCAGACCATCTTTCTGGCCAGGGTGGTGGCCTGCTCAATATCATTGCCCGCGCCTGTGGTGATATCCTTAAAAACCACACTTTCCGCAGCCCGGCCACCCAGGAGAATACATATCCTGTTTATCAGATAGCCTTTTGAGTGGGTATACTTTTCCTCCACGGGGAGCTGCTGCGTGAGTCCAAGCGCCCGGCCCCGGGGAATAATGGTAACCTTGTGGATGGGGTCCGTATTGGGCAGCAGGATGGCAACAAGGGCATGCCCGGCCTCATGGTAGGCGGTAATTTCTTTTTCCTTATCGGTGATGATCAGACTGCGCCGTTCAGCGCCCATCATGACCTTATCCTTGGCCAGTTCAAGGTGCTGCATGGTTACCTTGTCATCGCCACTGCGGGCTGCCAGCAGGGCTGCCTCATTCACCATGTTCTCAAGATCGGCCCCTGTAAAACCAGGGGTTCCCCTGGCAATTACCTGCCAGTCAATATTATCGGCGACAGCCGTTCTGCGGCCATATACCTCCAGGATTTTCTCCCGCCCCTTGACATCAGGCACCGGCACCACAACCTGCCTGTCAAAACGGCCGGGGCGCAGCAATGCCGGATCAAGGACATCAGGCCTGTTGGTTGCCGCGACAATTATGACGCCTTCGCTTGACTCAAAGCCGTCCATTTCAACCAGGAGCTGGTTCAGGGTCTGTTCACGCTCGTCATGGCCGCCGCCGAGGCCTGCGCCGCGATGCCTGCCCACGGCATCAATCTCATCGATGAAAATAATGCAGGGGGCATTTTTCTTGCCCTGGACAAAAAGATCACGCACCCTTGAAGCGCCGACACCGACAAACATCTCGACAAAATCAGAACCGCTGATGGTGAAAAAAGGCACCTCAGCCTCGCCTGCTATGGCTTTGGCCAAAAGCGTCTTTCCCGTACCAGGCGCACCGGCAAGAAGCACTCCCTTGGGAATACGGCCTCCAAGCCGGGTGAATTTCTTGGGGTCCTTGAGGAAATCAATAATTTCAGAAAGTTCCTCCTTGGCCTCTTCAATGCCCGCTACATCCTTGAAGGTGACCTTTGTTTCGCCTTTTTCCATGAGCCGGGCCCGCGTCTTGCCGAAAGAGAGGGCGCCCCGGCCGCCCATCTGCATCTGCCGCATGAAAAAAATCCAGACACCGATAAGCAGCAGCATGGGAAACCAGGAAACCAGAATGGTTACATACCAGGGAGTATCTTCCTTGGGCTTCACCGATATGTCCACGCCGTTCTTGCGCAGCAGCGGAATAAGCTCTGAGTCGTCCGGTGTTATTGTGCGAAAATCAGTGCCGCCCCTGAGGGTGCCTGTGATCTTGTCGCCTTCAATGGAAACCTTGGTTATGGCGCCGGACTCCACGCTGTTGACAAAATCACTGTAGGAAATATCAGATTGCTGAATCTGCGGCTTGTTGAACAGGTTGAAAAGGAGGATCATGGTCAAGCCGATCACCAGCCACATGCTCAGGTTCTTGTAAAATGTGTTCAAAATTTAACCCCCGCTGCAAGTCAAAAAGACTTCCGGTTGTATCACCGGCTAATGTTTTTTAAAATGTTTAAATATTAACTTTTAATTATAACAATTTGCGTATAAACAATCAAAATAAAGATAAGTTCAGACTCCCCAATTGTCCAGCCTTTTTCCAGGTCAAGGGGTTCTCTAGAAATATTCCTGGATGGCCTTTACCTGTATTTCTTTATCACGTGCCGTCTCCAGCGCCTTTACCATTGACAGGGCACCGCTGGTGGTGGTGGTATAGGGCAGATGGTAATCCAGGGCGCTTCTGCGGATGGAATAGGAGTCCTCGGTGGTCCTTGAACCCATTGAGGTGTTTATGATCCACTGGACCTGGTTATCCTGCACCTTGTCCAGGAGATGGGGCCGTCCCTGGGATATCTTGTTCACCATGGTGCATTCCACCTTATGCTCGGTTAAATATGCTGCCGTACCACTGGTGGCAAGAATAGAAAATCCCAGATTCAACAGGCGCCGGGCCAGCGACAAAACAGCCGGTTTGTCCGCATTGCGTACACTGATAAGCACATTCCCTCTGGCCGGCAATTTCTGGCCTGCTGCCAGCTGTGACTTGGCAAAGGCAATTCCCACGGAACTGTCAAGGCCCATGACTTCCCCGGTTGATTTCATTTCAGGGCCCAGGAGGGTATCGACATTTGCAAAACGGTCAAAGGGGAACACTGCCTCTTTAACAGCCCAGTGGCTCACCTCGATTTCTTTTGTCAACCCCAGGTCAGCCAGTTTCATGCCCATCATCACCTTGGTGGCCAGCTTTGCCAGAGGCACTCCGGTGGCCTTGCTGACGAATGGTACAGTTCTGGACGCTCTAGGATTAACTTCAAGGATATAGAGTTCGTTGTCCTTGACCGCAAACTGAACGTTCATGAGCCCAATAACATTCAATTCCCGAGCCATTGCCTTTGAGGCTTCTCTGATCTCCTCTATCATTTCAGGCGACAAGGAATAAGGCGGCAGAACACAGGCGGAATCTCCTGAATGAATGCCGGCCTCCTCGATATGCTCCATTATGCCGCCGATGACGGTGATCTCCCCATCAGAGATGGCATCTACATCAACCTCTATGGCGTCTTTTAAGAATTTATCGATAAGTACCGGATGCTCCGAGGACACGATTATGGCTGAAGCCATAAACTCTTTGATCCCTTTCGCGTTGTAAACAATGCGCATGGCCCTGCCGCCGAGAACGTATGAAGGGCGCACCACAACCGGATAGCCGATGCGCTCGGCTATGGCAAGCGCCTCCTCCATGGTGCGTGCCGTTCCGTTTGCCGGCTGCTTCAGTTTCAATTTCTGCAGAAACTCCTGGAACCGCTTACGGTCCTCTGCCCTGTCAATGGAATCGGGCGAAGTGCCGACTATGGGCACCTTGGCCTCGGCCAGGGGAACTGCCAGGTTCAACGGTGTCTGGCCCCCGAACTGTACGATTACGCCGTCCGGTTTTTCCCGCTCGATGATATTGAGGACATCCTCCCTGGTCAGGGGTTCAAAATAGAGCTTGTCCGAGGTGTCATAGTCTGTACTCACTGTTTCCGGATTGGAGTTGACCATGATGGACTCAATGCCCATCTCCTTCAAGGCAAAAGATGCATGGACGCAGCAGTAGTCGAACTCTATTCCCTGGCCGATGCGGTTGGGTCCCCCGCCAAGGATCATAACCTTTTTTGTGGAACTGATCCTGGATTCGTCTTCGCTCTCATAGGTTGAATAATAATAAGGCGTATAGGCCTCAAATTCCGCTGCGCAGGTATCAACCAGTTTATAGACGGGAACCAGGTCATGTTTGAGCCGCAGTTCCCGGATATACCCTTCCGTGGTGCCGGTGAGGTGTCCAATATGAAAATCTGAAAATCCCTGCTGCTTGACCTTCCGCAGAAAATGTTCTGTCAAGCCAAGAAATCCAGCCTCTACAATGGAGGCTTCCGTCTCGACCAGCTGCTTGAGATTGTTCAGGAACCATGGGTCGATAAAGGTCAGGCCATAAAGATCCTCAACACTTCTGCCGCGTCGCAAAGCTTCATACAGATAGAAAATTCTCTGGGAATTGGGGGTGACCAATTTTTTCTCCAGTTCAGCATCCTCCATGGAGGCCAGGGAATCCTTGCCGTCATTGCCAAATCCCATGCGGCCGATCTCCAGGGAGCGCAGCCCTTTTTGAAATGCCTCCTTAAAGGTGCGGCCGATTGCCATGGTCTCGCCCACTGATTTCATGGCCGTGGTGAGAATATCCTCTGTTTCGGGAAATTTCTCAAAGGTCCAGCGCGGTATTTTCACCACACAATAATCGATGGTCGGCTCAAAGGAGGCGTAGGTTTCCCTGGTAATATCATTGGGTATTTCGTCCAGGGTATAGCCGATGGCAAGCTTGGCGGCTATCTTGGCTATGGGAAAACCCGTGGCCTTGGAAGCCAGGGCGGAACTCCTGGAGACCCTTGGGTTCATTTCAATAACCATCAGTTCACCATCAGCGGGATTGACGGCAAACTGCACATTGGAGCCGCCGGTTTCCACCCCGATCTCGCGCATAATGGCAATGGAGGCATTACGCATAAGCTGGTATTCCCGGTCCGTCAGGGTCTGGGCCGGCGCCACGGTTACCGAATCACCGGTATGGACCCCCATGGCATCCATGTTCTCAATGGGACAGATTATCACCACGTTGTCGTTCTTATCCCGCATGACCTCAAGCTCGTATTCCTTCCAGCCGAGAAGGCTGCGCTCCAGCATGACTTCATTATTGAGGCTGAGATCGATCCCCGCAGTAGAAAGGGTTTGAAGCTCGTGCATGTTATAGGCCACACCACCACCGGTACCGCCCAGGGTAAAGCTTGGCCGGACAATAATGGGAAAACCGATCTGTTCCGCGGCAGCCAGGGCTTCTGCAACCGTGTGCACTATGGCGCTTTCCGGCACCTTCAGCCCGATTTTCTTCATGGCGGCCCGGAATTCCTCCCGCCCTTCGGCCTTGCGGATAACCTTGATATCAGCGGCCAGCAGCTCCACCCCGTATTTCTCCAGGATTCCCATTTCCGCCACCCTGATGGCAGTATTCAAACCAGTCTGGCCACCCAGGGTCGGCAGCAGGGCATCGGGTCGTTCCTTCTCGATAACCTTGGCCACCATTTCAGGAGTGATGGGTTCAATATAGGTCTTGTCGGCCAATTCCGGGTCTGTCATAATTGTGGCGGGGTTGGAATTGATCAGAACCACCTCATACCCCTCCTCCTTCAAGGCCTTCACAGCCTGGGTTCCTGAATAGTCGAATTCGCATGCCTGGCTGATGATTATGGGGCCAGACCCGATTATAAGAATCTTTTTGATATCTGTTCGTTTTGGCATGGGCTTGCTAGCGGTTGTTTTTATATGTTTACACGGCGATTACTGATAGTTTCGGCTCCAGACGGGTAAAGCCGGAGCCAGGTCGTTAGCTCATCATCTCTACAAAGCGGTCAAACAGGTACAATGAGTCATGGGGACCCGGAGCGTTTTCCGGATGATACTGCACTGAAAATGCCGGGAATTTCTTGTGCTTCATACCCTCCAGGCTGCCGTCATTGAGATTGACATGGGTCAGCTCCACTTCTTCAGGATCAAGGCTTTCCAGGTCCACACAGAAACCATGATTCTGTGAGGTTATTTCTATGCGGCCTGTTTCAAGGTCTTTCACCGGCTGATTGGAGCCACGATGCCCGAACTTCAGCTTATACGTTGTGCCGCCGTAGGCCAGGCCCAAAATCTGATGCCCGAGGCAGATACCGAAGATAGGTTTTTTGCCCAACAGTTCCCGGACAGTTTCCACCACCCCCTCAATCCCTGCAGGATCACCAGGACCATTGGTGAGGAATATGCCATCCGGCTCTAAAGCCAGAATTGCCTGGGAACCGGCCGCAGCCGGAACCACCTGAATGGAGCAGCCTTTTTCGGCCAGTATCCTGAGCTGGTTGTACTTCAGTCCGTAATCCAGGGCAACTACCTTGTAGGTCCCGCCGGCCGCGGTTGAAAATCCATCTCCCTTGCGGGGACCTTCTTCCGACCAGCCATAAGGCTGCTGACAGGTTACTTCCCGCACCAGGTCACGGCCTACCAGTCCTTCTGATTCCCGGGCCATTTTGACAAGTTTTTCGGGATCAAGCGTCATGGTGGACACCACCCCTTTCATGGCTCCGGCCTTGCGGATGTGCCTGGTCAGGGCCCTCGTGTCTATGCCCTCAACCCCTAAAATGGAATACTGCTGCAGAAAAGCCGCCAGAGTCATAGTGGAGCGAAAATTACTGGGTATGGCATTATACTCCTTCACCAGGAAGGCTTCCGGCTGGATACGGGCGGACTCCATATCTTCCACGTTGATCCCGTAGTTGCCGATAAGGGGGTAGGTCATGGTGACAATCTGCCCCTTATAGGAAGGGTCTGTCAGGATCTCCTGATATCCGGTCATTCCTGTATTAAAGACAATTTCACCAGATGCCTCCCCGGCGCCGGTAAAAGACTCGCCTTCAAATATTGTTCCATCCTCTAGAGCGACAAGCGCTTTCATACTCTTTCCTTCTTCTGCCTGTTTTAATCTTTTCTTTTAAAGCTTTTTATAGTGGCGATGTACGTGCAATGCAAACACCAATTTCTTCAATGACCGAGAACCTCTTTGACAAGCAAGGCCTGCTTTCTGGCTGCCCCCTGCTGAGTGGCGGCAATTTCCCGGGCCCGCCGGCCGGCTGTCTCATACTCTTCCGGGTGCTCCATGAAGTACAGAATGGACCCCGTCAGGGCCTCGGGGCTGCTGACCGGAAAGCCTCCACCGGCTGACTCAAGAAGCTCAGCAGCATCACTGAAGTCCTTCATGCTCGGACCATAGAACACAGGTTTGCCGAATATCGCAACTTCCATAATGTTGTGGCCGCCGCGGTCTACAAGGCTGCCGCCGCAGAACACATAGGAAGCGATGGAATAAAGCCCTGCAAGATCGCCCATGGAATCAACCAGGATGGTATCCGTCCTGCGCCCTGAACCTTTTACGTCACTCAAACGTTCATAGGCAACCTGCTTCTGCTTCAGCATGCCTTCCACTTCAGCTAAACGCTGCAGATGCCTGGGAGCCGCTACCCAGATCAGATCCTGCAAGCCAGTGGCCTTTTTCAGGTCCTGAAAAACAGTCAGCAGCATTTCCTCTTCCCCGCTATGGGTACTTCCTGCAACAAAAAGAGGCTGCCCCGGCCGCAATTGCAACCAGGAGCGGTATTGTGCCTCGCTTTCCGGAGCCAGGCTTTTTATATCCTGATCGTACTTGGCATTGCCAAGCACCCTTACTTTCTCGGGTTCCGCCCCCAAACCCATATACCGTTTTGCGTCTGTCTGCCGGATCACAGAGATCATGGCAAAACAGGATAAAATCTTTCTCATGAACCTTTTGGCCAACCGGTAACGCTGGAATGAACGTTCGCTTAACCTGCCGTTCAGGAGGACAAGTTTTACGCCTGATCTTTTTGCGTTGAGCAGAAAAGCGGGCCATAATTCTGTCTCCAGGCAGACATACAGTGAAGGCCGGATCTTTTGAATTGACCTGCCGACAATACCCACAAGGTCGAGGGGTGCATAAATACAGCGAACTTTCTCTCCTCCCTGTTTTCTGGCGATTTCCATGCCCTGCTCTGTCATGGTTGAGAGAACAAAGTCAGCCTGCGGCAAGATTTTTGCCAATTCTTTTATCAATATCCCGGCCAGCAGAACTTCTCCTACCGAAGCACCATGCAGCCATATTCTCATGGTTTTGTCCTGCTCCTGCCCAGCAGCCCCCACAAACCCGAATCTCTGTCCCAGTCCTTCCCGGTACCTACCTGTAATCAGGCTGTAAAGGAAAAAAAAGGGGAATACTATAATAAACGTCAGCCAGCCTAAAAGTTGATAGAGTCCGTAAAGCAACGGTATATGCAACCTGATTAAAATATTGAGCAGGAACAGCGAGCATATTCCCCGCAGTTTGCTACGGGGTTAGCCAGCGCACTTGATAAAATTAACATCCTTTCCTTAGAAGATTCCCTGCGGCTCGAAGTCTACGCTTATCTGCCGCGGGAAGCTTCAATTGTATGGGCTTAAGAAAAATCGTGTCATTTAACCCTTAATCCCTTTTTTCGTCAATAAAATTATGGGATTTTAAGGTGCCCGCAACCGCTTGCGCACGGGCAGCGCAACCTGCCAACAATCCTTCAGCAGTGAATATTCCAGGCAAATTCGCCGCTGATCCCCAGCTGCATGGTTCGGGGAATGTACCCTCAAGAAGTATAATCGCCCGCTCATCATGTTCAGGCTCAGTTTTGCTTGACAATAAGCCGATGGCTTTGTAATCAAAGAGACCTTTGCGGCACGATATTCGCTGAGCACTATCTGTTTTTGGGATGATAATTATTTACCGGTAAAACCGGGCAAATTGGTTAGGCTTGGTTGCCGGTTGGACAAGGAGAAATTTCATGAAATATTACGTACTGGCATTTATTATTTTTCTAACTGCACTCTGCAACAGCACAAAAGGGGAACTCATGGCTGCTGAAACAAAACTTGATGATGGATTGTATGCAAAAATTATAACCGCAAAAGGCGATATAACCCTAAAACTTGAATTTGAGAAAACACCTCTGACAGTTACGAACTTTGTAGGCCTTGCAGAGGGCACCAAGGATTTCAATGATTCCAAGGGCAGGACCAGCGGCCGCTACTATGACGGTCTAAAATTTCACCGGGTAATCAACAATTTCATGATTCAGGGTGGCTGTCCCCTCGGTTCCGGAACCGGCGGACCCGGCTATAACTTTCCCGATGAATTTGACCCGAGCCTGAAACATGACCGCCCGGGAATCCTTTCCATGGCAAATGCCGGACCCGGCACCAACGGCAGCCAGTTTTTCATCACCCATGTTCCTACTCCCTGGCTCGACAAAAAGCATTCTGTTTTCGGCCATGTAGTTTTCGGACAGGATGTTGTCAATGCCATTAAGCAGGGGGATGTCATAACGCGCGTAGAAATAATCAGGGTCGGCGACAAGGCAAAGGCTTTCAAGGCTGACCAGGAGTCATTTGACAGGCTGCTGAATGATCTTGACAAGGACAGAGCGGCCAGGGAAAACGAAAGCCGTGAAAAAGATATGGCCAGGATCAAAGAAAAATGGCCCAATGTGCAGACCACCGACACGGGATTGATGTACGAGGTAGTGACAAAAGGCAGCGGCAACGCCAAACCCCGTGTTGGCGATACGGTGAGCGCCCACTATACGGGCATGTTTCTCGACGGCCGCAAGTTTGACTCGTCAGTGGACCGGGGCGAGCCTATCCGCTTCCCGGTGGGGACAGGCAGGGTGATCAAGGGATGGGATGAAGCACTGCTTGATATGACAAAAGGCGAAAAAAGGATCCTCATCATTCCGCCGGACCTGGCATACGGCCCGCGCGGCCGGGGACCTATCCCCCCCAATGCAACCCTTGTCTTTGAGGTTGAACTGCTGGATTTTTAATTGCTAGGGTTCAAGGTTTCGAGGGCCCAAGGGGTCAAGGAAAAAAGGAAAGTTAGAAATTGGCAGCAAACCAATTTTGAGTTAGAAATTTTTTTATTTATTTAATTCAAAACTCAAAATTTAAAATTTAAATACTAGCTGAAAGCTGACAGCTTTCAGCTAGTATTTAAGTCCCACTCTCTGCCTTACAAGGTCCAAGGTTGGCGCTGCCTTTTCGCGAGCCTTGAGAGCGCCGCGGGCCAGTATCTTTTTCAGGGACTCTTTGTCCTGCAGAAGTTCGGCCCGCTTCTCGCGGGCTTCTTTAAAGTAAGCCGCAATGAACTCCACAAGCTCCTGCTTGATGTAGCCATAGGCGGCACCTCCCTCCAGGTAGAGTTTCCTGATCTCCGCCAGCCTGTCGGCCGGGGCAAAGAGCTTGAAAATATTATAGAGATTGCAGGCATCAGGATCCTTCGGGTCCTCGACCGGGGTGGAATCCGTCTGGATTGCCATTACCTGTTTCTTCAAGAGTTTGCCTTCCATAAAAATAGGGATGGTATTGTCATAGGATTTTGACATCTTCTGGCCGTCTATTCCAGGCACCGTGGCCACGCTTTCCTCAATGGCCGGTTCAGGTATAATAAAGGTCTCGCCAAAAACATGATTGAACCGCATGCCGATATCCCTGGCAACCTCAAGGTGCTGCTTCTGGTCCTTGCCCACCGGTACGATCTCAGCCTGGTAAAGCAGGATGTCTGCCGCCATTAGAACAGGATAGGAAAACAGGCCGTGGCTCGGTGCAATACCCTTGGCTACCTTATCCTTGTATGAATGACAACGCTCAAGAAGTCCCATTGAGGTAAGCGTTGACAGTATCCAGGTCAACTCTGTGACTTCCGGGACATCTCCCTGCACCCAGAAAATGCACCTGTCTGGATCGAGCCCCAGGGCAATGAAATCTGCCGCCGCCTCCAGGGTGCCTTCGGCCAGTTTCTTCTGATCGTGCACCGATGTAAGGGCGTGCAGATTTACGATGAAGGCATAGAGTTCACCTTTTTCCATATTGCGGATCATGGGCAGCATCATGCCGAAATAGTTGCCGATGTGCAGCTGGCCCGAAGGCTGGATACCGGAGAGGATCTTCATTTGTTATCCTTTAAGATTGTAATTTCTTCTCAAAAAAACTTTCTTTCCCAATAGGCCGAGCTTGTTCAAGGGCAAGGCGCGAGGAGAGAAAATAGCGCAGCGTACTGGAGTACGTGAGCACATTTTCTCGACAAAGCATCACAGCCATTGGGCAAGCTCGGTCTATTGGGCGGGATGATAAAAAAAAAGGAGGCCGCGGGCAACAACTTTTCCACAGCCTCCTTAAAGTAAGGGTTTAATGTCTAGCGCAGGCGATTCCTGGAAGCCTATTTTACCTCTTCAAAATCAGCATCAACTACATCCTCGTCCGTCTTGCTTTCGCCTGCCTGGCCCCCGGCTTCAGGGCCGGCGCCAGGCTGCTGTCCGGGCTGCTGCTGCGAGGCCTGGGCATACATGATCTCGGCCAGTTTGTGCGAAGCCTGGGTCAGGGAGTCTATGCCTTTCTTCAATTCGTCGACATTGTCACCCTTTTCAATGACCTTCTTCAGGGACTCGACTTCCTGCTCAACCTTGGACTTGGTTTCGGCATCCACCTTGTCTCCGAGGTCGCGCAGGGTTTTCTCAGTGGCATATACCAGGGAGTCTGCCTGGTTTTTGGTTTCAACCAGTTCCTTGCGTTTTTTATCCTCTTCAGAATGCAGCTCTGCGTCCTGCTGCATCTTCTTGATCTCATCCTCGGACAAGCCGCTGGAGGCTGTGATCTTGATTGACTGCTCCTTTCCGGTCCCCATATCCTTGGCTGATACATGCAGTATTCCGTTGGCATCCAGATCAAAGGCTACCTCGATCTGCGGGACACCGCGCGGCGCGGGCGGTATGTCGGTCAATTCAAAGCGGCCGATGGTCTTGTTGTTGGCTGCCATTTCCCTTTCGCCCTGCAGAACATGGATGGAGACCGCCGGCTGGTTGTCCGCGGCAGTAGAAAAAATCTGGCTCTTTTTCGTGGGCACCGTCGTGTTCTTTTCTATGAGCTTGGTGAACACGCCGCCAAGGGTTTCGATGCCCAGGGAAAGAGGTGTTACATCAAGGAGCAGAACATCTTTCACATCGCCCCGGAGCACCCCGCCCTGGATTGCAGCACCCACTGCCACCACTTCGTCAGGGTTAACTCCCTTGTGAGGTTCCTTACCGAAAAGTCCCTTAACCTTTTCCTGAACTTTGGGCATTCTTGTCATGCCGCCGACCAGGATTACCTCATCGATATCAGAGGCGGAAAGCCCGGCATCCTTCAAAGCTGTCTTGCAGGGCTGGACGGTGCGCTCGATCAGGTCCTCCACCAGATTCTCAAGTTTTGACCTGGTGAGTTTGATATTGAGATGCTTGGGGCCGGAGGAATCCGCTGTAATAAACGGCAGGTTGATCGTGGTTTCCATGGTGGTGGAAAGCTCCATCTTGGCCTTTTCCCCCTCTTCCTTGAGGCGTTGCAGGGCCATCTTATCCTGGCGCAGATCAATGCCCTGATCTCGCTTGAACTCATCCGCGAGCCAGTTGACAATACGCATATCGAAATCCTCGCCCCCGAGGAAAGTATCGCCGTTGGTGGATTTCACCTCAAACACGCCGTCGCCGATCTCAAGGATGGAAATATCAAAAGTTCCGCCGCCGAGATCAAAAACTGCTATTTTCTCTTCGCCTTTCTTGTCTAGTCCATATGCCAGGGAGGCTGCAGTGGGCTCGTTGATGATCCTCTGTACATTCAATCCGGCAATGCGACCGGCGTCCTTGGTTGCCTGGCGCTGGCTGTCGTTGAAATATGCGGGTACCGTTACAACAGCGTCGGTTACCTTTTCACCCAGGTACTCTTCAGCGGTTTGCTTCATCTTGGTAAGGACCATGGCGGAAATTTCCGCCGGCGTATACACCTTGCCTTCGACTTCCACGGACACTTCGCCGTTTTTTCCCTCAACAATTTTAAACGGGCTGACCTGGATGGACTTGGTAACCTCGGGGTCAGTAAATTTCCGGCCTATCAGGCGCTTGATTGCATATAGGGTTTTTGTTGGATTGGTTACGGCCTGGCGTTTTGCAACCTGGCCGACCATACGCTCACCACTATCAGAGAAAGCTACCACCGATGGTGTTGTCCTGTTGCCTTCAACATTGGCGATAACCTTTGGGTCCCCCCCCTCCATGACAGCAACACAAGAGTTTGTGGTGCCTAAGTCAATACCGATTATCTTGCTCATTCTTAAATTCTCCTTTTTATATAAATATCAGCTTGTTTGTTACAGAACAGCACCTGCTGTAGTGTTCTTCCGGTATGTACAAAATCATTTACAAATTACAATGTGCACGATCTTTTTATTGTCAAGCCCCCTGTTCAGGCGGCTTGGAAACAATAACCTTTGACGGCCGCAGGAGCCTTTCCCTGTATGTGTAGCCTTTTTGGAACTCCCGCAATACCATGTTAGGCTCCATCTCGCCAGTTGCCTCCATGGCAACTGCCTCATGGATGTTCGGGTCAAAGGGCTGACCAACGGATTCTATTGCCTTAACCCCGTATTTTTCAAGGGTTGCCAGCAGACCATTGCGGGTGAGTTCAACGCCTTCGAGTAAACTGTCAATGCTATTGGCCTCTTTGCCCTGGTCCATGGCACGCTCAATATTATCGATACCAGGGAGCAGTTCCTTCAGGATGTTTTCCTCGGCATATTTCAGGGAGATTTCCCGTTCCCGCTCCAAACGCTTCTTGGTGTTCTCAAAATCAGCTGCAAGGCGCAGAACCCTTTCTTCGCTCTCCTGTAGTTTATTCATTGCTTCGTCAAGGGCGGCAGCCATGTCCTTTTCTCCCTCCTGCCGGATCTCTTCATCAGTTTTTTCTCCTCTCTCGTCGTGAGCAGAAGGTCCGGCCTTTTTCTTCTCTTTTGCTGTCACTCAATCCTCTCCGTGCACTTTAGTGAGTATCTGAACCATTACATTAACCTGTTGAAACTCCAGAGCAATCATGGAAATTCTCTCTTATGAAGTTGTGGGGAACAATAAGTATGGGCCTACACCTTGTCAAGGCAAGGACCAAACAAAAAAACCCTTCCCGCAATTCGAACGGGAAGGGTTTTTTTATCGGAGTTTATCAGGTGAAAATGTCAGCTGGAAAGATAATCCTTGATGGATTCGGCAATGGTATTAAAAATCTTTCTGAACCTGTCCTCGTCCGTTTCAAGCAGGGTCGAGCGAAAGCCCTGCAGGTCGGTGGCAAAAGAGGACAAGGGCACGACACACACCCCGGTTGAACCGAGCAGATAATAGACAAAGCGCTTGTCAAGGGAGACATTTGGCTTATTCACCAGGGATTCAACGAACAATTTTACCTCTTTGTTTTCAATGGGAAGCGTTTGTTTGTTATGCAACACTCCTTCATTAAAAACTATGCTCATGTAAAATGCGCCGTTGGTCCGGTTAACCAGGATGCCATCCACATTTTTCAAACAGTCATAAGCGATATTGGAAAATTTTTCATACCGTTTTATCCTCTGCTCAAGATATTCCTGATACTGCGGATGTTTCACCACCCTTGGCATAACCAGCTGCGGCAATGTGGTTGAACAGACCTCAAGCATCTTGGCATTGAGAATAGACTGGATATACTTCTCAAACATCGGATCATTATGGCCGTTGTAGACCTCTATCCAGCCGCACCGCGACCCTGGCCAGGGCATCTCCTTGGAGATACCCCGCATGACGATTGCCGGGACATCTTCGATAAGATCGGAAAGCGGCAGGGTAGTCTGGCCGTTGTATATTATATTGATATAAATTTCATCGCAGACGACAAAAAGGTCATATTTCTTGGCAAGCTGCACCATACCCTTCACTATTTCCACTGGATATACCGCACCCGTGGGATTATCAGGGTTGATTATCAGGATGCCTGCTACCGCCGGATTATATTTTATGCGCTTCTCCAGGTCATCGAGATCGGGATACCAGTGGTTGTAAGGATCAAGCTTATAGGTAACCGGCCTGTCCCCGGCATGGGCCGCTTCAGCGGAAGAATGCGTTGTATAACTCGGGGTCGGCACAACCACGCGGGCCGTCCGTTTCAGGAAGCCAAAAACCTTGCTGATGGCGTCCCCGAGGCCGTTGAAAAAGATAATGTCATTGGGGCCCAGCTGGACCTTGCCTCTTTTATTCGTCGCTGCCGCAATAAACTTTCTTGTCTCCAGTACCCCTCTGGTGGGGCTGTAGCCATATGTGGCATCGTCCTGCACCATTTCCGAGACGATATCCTTCATCCACTGGGGCATATGTTCCCCTTTGGCCACAGGGTCACCTATATTTTCCCAATAGGTCTTCATGCCAAGTTCTTCTAATTTCTCGCCAACAGCAACAATATTACGGATCTCATATGTCAACTCTGCTGCGCCGATATGAACAATATCTGTTCTCATGCTATCATTATGCTCCCAGTCGGATTTGTTTTTCGGATGTTTTCAGAATGTTTTGATTGAAACAAACCGGGCGAACACTGGAAATTCCGTGTCCGCCCGGTATAATGCATACCTACCAATAAAATTGTTATTACCACAGGCTGTAAAGATAGTCAATCAACTCAATAACACTTCATTGCATGACAAAAATCAAGCTGTTTCTTTACTCCCGCCCGTACTTATTCAGTTTGCTCAGGAGCGTTTTGCGGGTAATGCCCAAGCGCCTGGCAGCCTCACTCTTGTTGCCCTCCACCTCGTCCAGGGTTTTTAAGATCACCAGTTTTTCCGCTTCCTCCAGGGATGAGGGCACACCTTCCATACCTGCAGTGATATCTCCGTTTTCCTCCTGGACCCATTTCCTTATGGGGATGGGCAGACTCTCCTCGTCAAGGTAGTCGCCCCGCATGAGGATCACGCCGCGCTCCATGGCATTTTCCAGTTCCCGGACGTTTCCGGGCCACGGGTAGTGCAGCAGTATATCCATACAGCCGGGGGTAATGCCTGAAATCCTGCGATTATTTTTCTCTCCATACACCTTCAGGAAATGCTCGGCCAGAAGCGGGATGTCTTCCCGTCTTTCCCTGAGAGACGGGACGTGCAGCGAAACTACGTTTAAACGATAATAAAGATCTTCCCGGAACCGTCCCGCCTTAACCTCATCTTCCAGGACCCTGTTGGTGGCCGCCAGCAGCCTGACGTCCACCTCGACAACATCCTGGCCCCCGACACGCTGCAGTTCCTGCTCCTGCAGGACCCTCAGGAGCTTTACCTGCATGGCCGCAGAAGTCTCCCCGATCTCATCAAGAAAAAGCGTGCCATGGTCGGCCTGGACGAATTTTCCGTCCCGCCTGCGGTCAGCACCGGTAAAGGCCCCTTTTTCATGGCCGAACAGTTCTGATTCCAGCAGGTTTTCCACCAGGGCGGCACAATTTACCTTGACAAAGGGACCGTTTTTCCGCGCCGAGTTATGGTGCAGAGCGGAAGCGATCAACTCCTTTCCCGTGCCGGATTCACCTGTGATAAGCACGGTCGCCTCGGTGGGAGCGACAAAGGAAATCATCTCCAGCAGCTCTTGCATGACAGGTGACCTGCCGATGATTCCTGCAGTATCCAGTTCGTCTCTTTTCCGGTCCTTTGCCCCTGCTTTTTCTTCAACCACCTGGCGGTGATCAAGGGCCCGCGCCATGGTCAGGCGCAACCGCTCAAAATCCAGGGGTTTGGTAAGATAATCATGGGCTCCGATCTTGATGGCCTCCACTGCAGAATCCACCGAAGAGTAAGCGGTCATTATGACAACGGGAATGGCCGGGTTAAAAGCATGTATTCTCCGCAAGGCCTCCATGCCGTCCATTTTTGCCATACGGACATCCATGAGGATGGCATCATAGGAATGATCTTCAACAGCTGCAACTGCTGAAGTGCCGTCATCAGCCTCTTCGACATTCCAGCCCCATTCCGTGAACATGGACTTCAGCATAAAGCGATGAGACCTATCGTCATCAACAACCAATACTTTTACAGGTTCCCCTTTTTTCTTCACCTGGTCATCACCTTATCCTACAAGGACTATTGTGAAAAATTTCTCAAAAAGGTATACATTGACCTTAGCAAATACTCAATACATAATATACCTTCTTGCTAAGCAAAATGCGATTGCATGGTTATGATTTAGCACTCCTTGACACGTGCTGCAAGTTCTCTGCAGCAGATGTCCCTGCTCCATATTGTAAGAGTAAATATATGTTACGCAATCATGCCTAAAAAAGACCTGCGTACAGTGGTGATTGAAAAACTTGTGCCCGGCGGCCTCGGTCTCGGCAGGCTGAAGGAGGGCATTGTTGTCATGGTGCGCTATGTCCTGCCCGGCGAAAAAGTTCTGGTGAACGAGGAGGACCGCAAAAAGGATTATATTTCCGCCACCCTCAGGGATATCCTGTCACCATCCCCGGACCGCATTGTCCCGCCATGTCCTTATTTTGGGCGCTGCGGAGGCTGTGACTTGCAGCATGCCGGGCCAGAGGCCCAGATGCGCCTTAAAAAAGCTATCCTTGCTGATAACCTGCAGCGGAACGCAGGAAATCTTTTTTCAGGTTCTCCGCTGACCATTGAAGAGCCCCTGGAGGCACCGGAACAGTTCAACTACCGGCAGCGCCTGCGCTTACAGGTTGACAGGGAAGGACGCTATGGCTTTTTCCGTCCCGGATCGCATATCCTGGAGCCGATCTCGCAATGCCTGCTTGCCAGGGATGAATTGAACAATGTACTCCTGCAGCTGCGGACCTCTGATACCTTTCCTGAACTGGCAAAACATTGCAATGCTTTTGAGTTGCTTTTCAATCCAGCAGAAAATGATACTGTCATGCTCCTGCATTTTCTGCGCCGGCCCAGGCCTGGCGACTGTCAACTTTCCGCAGGCCTGGCCCATGACACCAATGGCCTTGCCTCCATCCTGATGCAGGTTGAGGGCTACGGATTATATGATCCCCTGGCACAAACTTTTCTGACAGCCCCACCCATCCTGTCGCACACTATGGCTATTCAAAAGATTAAAACAGAGTTGACTCTTTCCTGGGAGGCCGGTGGTTTCTGCCAGGTAAATCTTGAACAGAACAGCAACCTGGTGAACCTTGTTTTGGAAATGGTTGTAAATGGGCGCCATAGCAGGACTCTGGACTTATACTGCGGCTACGGCAACTTTTCGCTGCCCGTTGCAATAACTGGTGCAGAAGTTCTCGGCATAGACGCCCAGAATGCTGCCATACGGTCCGCTCGGCGCAATGCTGAGCAGAACGGCATCCATAATTGCCGCTTTGAAAAAAACCAGGTTACTGGTGCTGTCACCGCCCTATGCACTGCAGGCAAGACCTTTGAGACAATAATCCTTGACCCGCCCCGCCAGGGTGCCTTTGAAACAGTCGCCCTGCTGCCAAAGCTGGGTCCTGACCGGATCATCTATATTTCCTGCAATCCTGCGACCCTGGCCCGTGACCTGGCTGCATTAATGGAGGCAGGTTATCAATTGTCCCGCCTTGTCCCTGTTGACATGTTTCCCCAGACCCACCACCTGGAAAGTGTAGCACTCCTGAAACGCTCAAGCCTGTAACCCCTGAAACCACCCTTTATTTCCACTGGCGGATCGTATATGTTCATGCATAATATATTGACAGAAACAGCTAATATTGCTAGGTAGGGACCTTATTTAACCCTCATGCTCCGGCAGGAGAATATTACGGAAAAATACAAAAGGACCTCTTTCCCTAGCCCCGGAAATACCCATATGTCACAGCGCGTAAAACATATCACTGCAAACGGACTTCCGACCCTCATCGGCAGCCTTCCGGCAGCAGATCATGAGCAGGCCCTGGACTGGATCCTGGCAGCTACCCCGGAAATCCCTCTCTGGCCGCAACTGCCTGCCATCCCCCAGGAGAGGATGCTCAACCAGTTTATTGAAGGGTTGCCGGGAATCGTTGAGTCTGACTGGCACCCCTATTTCGATATAACAACCGACGCGTTCAGTGCGGCGCAGCTTTCGTTTTATGAAGATTATTTAAGAGTTACTGAACATCCAGGTGAACTTCTCGCTTCACGCTTCAAAACAAGTCCGGAGCGGGCAGCCGGACTCTACCTCCTTGCGCAGCAGGCTCCCAAAATAGGGGGGCAGCTTTCTGCAGTAAAGGGCCAGGTGACAGGGCCCTTCACCCTGCTAACCGGCATAACCGATACAGACAAGAAACTCGGCTACTATGACCCGACCTTTCGGGATATAGTGGTGAAAGGCCTGGCCATGAAGGCAGCATGGCAGGTCGCTTTCCTGAAGCAGTCCTATGATGTCCCCGTCCTCCTGTTTATTGACGAACCTGCCCTTGCCGGCCTGGGCTCCTCTTCTTTTATCAGTGTTTCTGTCGATGATATCTCCCGGGATCTGGCTGAAGTGAGCGAAGCCATTCATACCAGCGGCGGTCTGGCAGGGGTCCATGTCTGCGCCAACACAGACTGGAATATTCTTCTGACCTCAGATATTGATATTATCAGCTTTGACGCCTATTCTTTTTTTGATAAATTCATAACCTGTAAAAACCTCATACATGCATTTCTTGAGCGGGGATCGGTTATTGCCTGGGGAATCGTCCCGACTGCGGAACCGGAGAGCGTCGAACAGGAAAGCTGTGATACACTGGTCAGCCGCTGGGAGAAACAGGCCGCCTCCCTGTCTGGGGGCAACTGGGATATTAAAGCCCTGCTGCAGCAGACAATCATCACCCCGAGCTGCGGCACAGGCTCTTTATCTCCGCAACTGGCCCAGAAGGTACTGCGCTTGACTAAAGAGGTGTCTGCAGAGCTCAGGGCAAGATATTCATGATAGGTATTCCTCAGACAAAGCCGGTATAATTTACTATATATTCATTTGCAAAATCAGGCCCCCCGCTTGGGATCTTTTCTTCTAATACGCAAACAGGAAACAAGAAATCACCATGGACCAGTTAAACCAGCTCCTTATCCAGCGCCGAAACAAAGCCGATGAACTGGCGGAAATGAACGTGGAACTCTACGCCAATGATTTTAAGCCGACCCATCATATTTCTGAAATTTTTTCATCCGGCAGTGCCAATGAGGCGGTAGCGAACCTTGAAGACGCCCCCAATGTCAGGGCAAGCTTTAAAGTGGCAGGCAGGATCATGGCCTTGAGAAAATTCGGCAAGGCCTCTTTCCTGCATATCCAGGACGACTCCGGCAGAATCCAGGTATACGTGAAAAAAGAGGTTGTCGGCGAGGGACCTTACGCCCAGTTCAAGAAATGGGATATTGGCGATATTGTCGGCTTCAAAGGCAAACTGTTTAAAACCAAGACAGGCGAGCTCACAATCCTGGCGGATTCCATCAAGCTGATCACCAAGTCCCTGCGACCTCTGCCGGAAAAATTCCATGGCTTGACAGATGTTGAGATGCGCTACCGGCAGCGCTATGTCGATCTCATCGTCAATCCCGAGGTCAGGGAAACTTTCCGCAAGAGGATAGAAATTATCAGGCTGCTGCGGGAGTTTCTTTCCAACAGGGGTTTTCTGGAGGTGGAGACCCCCATGATGCAGGCTGTACCGGGCGGCGCTACTGCAAAGCCTTTCAAGACACACCATAAGGCCCTGGACATGGACCTTTATCTGCGGATTGCTCCGGAACTTTACCTGAAAAGGCTCCTTGTCGGCGGCTTTGAAAAGGTGTTTGAAATAAACCGTAACTTTCGCAACGAAGGCCTTTCCACCCGCCATAACCCTGAGTTTACCATGCTCGAATTCTACCAGGCTTATGTCACCTACGAGGACCTCATGGATCTGACCGAGGAAATGATCTCCTGGCTTACCGAGGAAATAAACGGTTCCATGGAACTGACCTACCAGGGGCAGACTGTTGATCTTTCACCGCCCTGGAAGAGATACAGTATTGACAAGGCCCTCATCGAAGTTGGGGCAATTGACCCTGCCGTGCTCGATGATCCGGAGGCAATCATAAAGCTGGCAAAAGAAAAGGGTATTGAGCTTGAACCCCAGGCCGGGCCGGGCAAGGCCAAAACAGAACTGTTCGAACTGCTTGTCGAGGAAAAGCTCATAAATCCGACCTTCATCACTGCATATCCAACTGAAGTTTCGCCCCTGGCCCGGAGGAATGAGGCAAACCCGCAGGTTACCGACAGGTTTGAGCTTTATATTACCGGGCGGGAAATTGCCAATGCCTTCAGCGAATTAAACGATCCTGTTGACCAGAAATCACGCTTCGAAAAACAGATTGCCGAGCGGGGGAATGACGAGGAAATTCACCCGGTCCTTGATGAGGATTATATCAGGGCACTTGAATATGGGCTGCCGGCCGCCGCGGGGGAAGGGATAGGTATTGACCGGCTCGTTATGCTCCTGACCGACTCCCCCTCAATTCGTGATGTTATCATTTTTCCGCACCTGAAGGCGGAGAAATAATTAAGGATTCAAGGGGTCATGGGTTCGAGGGTTCGAGGGTTCGAGGGTTCGAGGGTTCGAGGGTTCGAGGGTTCGAGGAAAAAATTATAACTGCAATTAATTCAGCATAT
>Ga0209536_100002762_pt1 | contig 28540 bp, 17 predicted proteins | sample DeeMarSeWOR28_12_FD_187461 | JGI IMG/M metagenome (GOLD analysis project Ga0209536, IMG submission 187461) | Marine sediment microbial communities from White Oak River estuary, North Carolina - WOR-2-8_12 (SPAdes) (version 2) | ecosystem: Environmental > Aquatic > Marine > Intertidal zone >... | reverse complement strand
CATATAGAGTATCCATAGCGCCGGCGTTCGCACCGTCCGCAATAATGACGCTCGGAGTGGTAATCTCAAGCTTGCCCGGTTCTTGGGTTTTATTTCCGGGCGAGGCGGAAATTTCACCGGCAATTTCAAAATCATCACAGGTGATTGACACTACCCCGCCATTACCTGAGGTACTGCCGCCTGAAGCTGTAATCACTGCATTCTCGCCAATAGTAACCGCACCTTCTGTTTCTATGGTTATGTTCCCACCATTGCCAGTGGCATCAGCGTCTGCCGTTAGACTATCATAAACATCAGAAGTAGGAGCATTTATGACTTGCTCAGTACCGATGATACTGATGGTGCCGCCATCAGCAGCAGAGCCGGTTGGGGCATCTACATCGATTGAGCCCTTGTTTTCAACAATTGCAGCCTGGACTTTTACTGTACCACCTGTTGCAGCAAGAAAACTAACATTAGTAATAGCACTTGAAAACGTATCACCGGCAGCTAGGACTATTGTCCCATTATTAGCTCTGAGGATATTTCTGTTGTTAATATCGGGATTACTAAGACCATCACGAGGTCCTGAAACAGCTACGGAAACATTACTTCCATCTTGTGCAAGAATTACCTGGTCACCGGCTGCTATTATAATTATCCCGCCTTCGTTAGCTATAATCGGGCCAAGATTAAGGACCTTATCTCCGATAAGATAGACGCCATCGGCATTGATCACACCTCGGTTTGTAATTTTTCCATCGCCACCTGCGAATTCCATCTGCCCGCCTTCCAGGATAGTGTCGAATGCAGAATCCGTTATGTTCAGACCGGATGCGACCAATCGTGTGACATTGATTTGAGAGCCTGGTCCAAAAAGGATTCCGGCTGTGTCAACAAGATAAATATGGCCAGTTGCATCGAATTGGCCATAAATCTGTGTACCATCTCCGGAAAATACTCTGAATAAAGCACTGGCATCAGCGCTTGGCTGGACACAATTGACCATATGACCTGATGCGATATCGAAATTGCTGAAGTGACCTATAGCACCGTCACTGGCGGTCATATCCTGCAAAGTACCAGTTCCCAACGGAGAAACGTTGATTTCTCCACGTACGATACTATCCAGCACAACCTCAGCCTGTGCTACAGGCAGTGACATGTTCAGGAACAAGCAACACGTCAGGAAGTATGTTATTACCTTCCTCCAATTACGACCCTTAAAACTTCTTCTAATACTTTCCATCATCCATCCCCTAAATAAAAGTAACAATTGCTATCTAAATTCGTCCATGCACTATTATTTCTCCATGTATTATAATTGATCCCCAATATAGTTTTTAGAGTTAAATGACTCACCACCGCAGCATTGCGCTTGCGCTAATCCGGCTATTCCCACTGTTGGTGTCACGGGTATCCTCCAGCGGGATGCCGCAATACACTGCTGCACTGAAATTATTTCCAATCTCGAAAGCCACACCTCCGCCCACTGAATAGAGCGTTTCATTATCCTGTTCACCCGGGACAGGATCTTTCATGTTAGTCCGGCCATAATCAAAAAATACAAGCGGAGCCAGTTTTTTCAGCTCTTCGTGGGCTAAAGTTTCGGACTCAACAGCCTGGCTGTGTCTGACCAGATCATACTCATATTGAATCGAAGCCAACATTCCACCATCGGCAACAATTTCATATTCGTCATATCCTCTGATCGTGTACATGCCTCCAAAGGATGTCATTTTTGCAGGTACCAGTCTTTCGGTAGGCTCAATCCACCTGAAGTTGCCTCTGAGCTGCTGAATCTTATTTTGATCGATATACTGATTGTGGTTGGCCGACAATGTATAAATTTCAAAGTCCCGCTCCGCGTTCCACCGGGCGCCCGTGCCCGTCACAGAATCCCAAAAGTCTTCCTGGTCGGAACCGCCGAAACTCTGAACCATATTGACTGATAGTAATGTGTTCGACATGTCATCTCTGTGATGAACGCTTGCCCCGATTCCCCATAATTCCATCTCAACATCACTGGCGAAAACATCATCTCCGAACAAATCCTCCGCGGTAGAGTCAATGTCACTTTCCTCATGGCTCAGAGAACCCGTAATGTCGAAGAACCAGTTTTGTTCCTGGTAGATGTTGTAACGAATTATGGCTCCGAAAAAGTTGCCGCTGCCGAGGAAATTAAACGGCCCGGACTCCGGGTCTATATCGAATTCGCTGTATCCGGCATAAAGATTAAGGCGAAGCCGGGGACTCATGACCGGAAAGTCATAACTGCCGTACAATGAGTAGTTCTCGTCTAAAGAATCCAAGGCGGCCTGAACAAGGGCGGTTAATCTGTCATCTATGCCCAAAAGGTTCGTATTGATTATACCGGCTTTTGGAGCCCATTGCCTGTCATCCGTGCCGGAATTATCCACCTGGATGAAGTAATGCCAGGGATCTGTTTCGTAAACATCATACTGGATTGCCAGCGTGTTCGGCTCAGCACCTCTGGATACGACGGCTGAGACGTGTCTGTCAGGATTAAGATTGAGAAGATTGACCAGATAATCCAGCTCTTTCTGACTGGCCACTTTATCCTTTTCAACCGGCGACCATTTTTCAAGAGTAGACCGACGAAGATAACCTTCCTCAACTTCATTTCGTTCGACGTCGTAGTATTTTATTCTCACTTCGCTAACGGGGGCCTCAAGAATGTTTATCGGTAAAATTCCATTCACAAGCTCATTGCCGTTTCTGATTGCCCCTTCCGGAACATATACATATATACCGGAGTAATCATTTTGCTGATATACAGAAAGTATGTATTGCGTCAGGCCTTGAATAGTTCTTAAAGAAACTTCTCGGGGCTGGCCGGGCATGGTTACGATTTCCTGGATAGGCCTGAGATCATAAAGATATTGGCTTTCAGCCCGGGATAATGCCTGGCCTGAGGCATTATAAACCGCCGGCATGTACTCAAGCAGCTCTCCAGTCGATATCAAAGTGTTGCCGCTGATACGCAATTCTCTTACGAGAAGACGAGTGGTTGTATCTACGGGCAAATTTAGTTCCTCTGCTGTCTGGGCTTCTGTAGTAGTCTGAAGCATACAGACTGCCAATCCAATATAAAGAAGAACAATCCACATTTTCCTTAATGTACCCATTTTGCAACCTTTCCAGATTAAATAATCCATCCTTAATTGATTAAACACTTTTTCCTTCACGCCTGAAACAATATCATATCAAAATTAGACATAGAATTCAAGGAAATAATGAACTTCCTTTGGCTTTTCGGCGTTATCAGTATTTTTTTCGACGGTTTAAGCAATTTTCTGGGACCTGCTACAATTCTTTTTAGAGCCCTTATCAATACTGATAATCGCATTTTTAGAGTTCTTCTGCATCCAGGGATACTCCCGTAAGGGATGGCTAAGCTCATTGATATTAAGATGAATGAGTGACTTGGGATTTCAGAAAACTCCTTTTAAAAGATACTACTCCATCAGTTCATTGCTCATAGTAAGTTGTTCGTAGATTTTCAATGAACCACGAACTCCGAACCACGAAACTAATACTATCTATTATCGGCAACTGAAAAGAATCTCTGTATTTTTTGAGCACCGCACGGAGAAAATGATTTCCGAAATATCTGGGAATTAAGTTGCCACCTCGACACCATTTATTTATGGCAACCGTTCGAGTACTTCGTTCTTCGGTCTGAGATTGGTATAGCTTCAGTTTTATGTGCCTGAAGTTGATCTCGATGCCGGGACATGATTATAGTACTTTTTGTCGTAACACAAATCGAAAGTGACACACCTGAATCGTGTCTTTTCGAAGCGTCTTTTTCCCGATTTGAGGTCTGGTGTTTTAACCAATTCTCGTTCCGCATATTTTGCATCTTCCGGCCTAATCACGCACCGCTTCTAAAAACCATTCGAACTTCTCCTTTAGAATCGTTGATCTCGTAGCCTGTCAGTATGTTTTTACATACGAGTCAGGTCTTTGAGTCGAGGAAAAAAAATGGAAGGAAAGTGTACAAAATTGACGTAACCATCAGGCTCTTAAGATGTTGTTTTATACGGTTTATACGGATCGCCACAACGAAATATCTAAATTGTATTTCATGGAAAAGGGCTAACTTCGGAAGACACAATAAATAATGACCTCTGCGTTATGAGCAGGGCCAGCGGCGCCGATGCGAGTACAATTTAAACCGATCCTTCGTCGCACTTCACTCATTGTCTGGCGTATTCGAAGTGTCCGACGGACATCAATCTTTTGTCTTCGATCAGATGTTTACTTCGAACATAGAGTGACCGGCGGTTGTGCCATAAAACGTTTGCTGCCCTGTCCAGACTGTAGTGATGGATCCTTTTGTGCCTGTCGGACCAGTGAGATTCACAGCAGTTGCAAACATCGATCTGCTTATCATACCACCAGAGCTGAAAGCCACCGAAAGATTTATATTGGTCGCTCTTTATTCCAAAAACATAGCCAAAATAAAGAAATTGTTTTATTTGTGTCTTGTCTTCTACACTGATCTTTTTCATTGTCAAATCCTCCATGAAAAATCATCAGCTTTTCAGAATCCGCGTGGGCAAAAATGAAATTTGCCCACCCTACGAGTTTTGGCCTACACTTATCTAAGGCATTTCTCATGAGAAAGGTAACGCATTATCTTTTTATACTTATTTCATACTCACGTTTTAATCTTTCTCTATTTATATTAGACGTACAAACAACCGGATCTGTTACAACTAATTTGAGAAAATAGATAAAAGCTCGAAAAAGGCTCTTTTTTTTGAGAGAAATATTTGCAATTTTTTGAGAATTTTCAAAAAATTTTGCTGCCATGTTTCCCTCGTTATCGGGTTTAAGCCGGGAAATCCGCCGAGTATGGGAGAAGATAAATAAAATGTTAAGCTGGAGTTTTGGGCGATGGGAAAAGAGTAAGAAGCCCCCGGCCGGCCGGTGCTCTTGCCTGGGTTGAACCAGTTTATATTGGCTTATCGAGTGACATCAAAAAAGGTTCAAGGCTGATTGTCGAATCTGCCGATGACGATTTAGACAAAAAGAAAGAAAAAAGAAAATTGAAAAATTAATACCAGACTGGCCTTGCCCCTGTAAAGCAGACGGCGGGTATTTCAGACAATAAATTAAGAATATTGGATTAAAGGAATAAACTCGTTCTTGTCTGTACAGGGGCTTTTTTTCTATCTTTTGTTTCCATCGTTATTCCCCTTCACACTAATTTATGAACGGCTTTACAGACGACTTATATTTAATACACAAAGCTTCTGAGACGGCAGTTTGAAATTAACTCGTGTCCTTCGGTTTTCTACTGAGAATTCATGAGTCCTGGCTGACTCTTGTCTGTTGCTATCATTGATTTTGATAGCAAGTATGTACCTGCCCGGTTCTAGCAGATAAAACTCGGCTGACATCGAGCGCTGCCTTTCGCCGAATCCGAACAGCTCAGCACCAAAACTGTTCGCTTTCGCTTCAGTGACTAGAACAGCTATGTCACGAGGCGGCGTCAGCCAGCGTACTGCGTTAAGCGGAAAATACAGCGCATCACCCGGGTCCCCCGTAATCATCGAGTAAAGCAGGGAAGGATCAGGTCTGTGAATGGCCACAACAGGTTCGGCGAGAACTTCGTTTCCCGTAAACAGACTCGGGAAGCGCAGAACACGATCGGTATAACGAACTTCGCTCGTGTAGCCCTCGAAGTTTATCCGCAGGGCATCGACGTTTTCCTGCAGCGCAGATAAGAGCGGGCCGGGATCGTCATGCAGACGGTAACGCATATAGGGTGACATTTCTTTGGAAAGCAGCTCATCGAACTCGGTGTGACCAGTCAGGAACCTGTATTTGGTTATCACGCTCGACAGACTGCCGAGTCTCGCTGCACACCATGCTTCTGTGCCGGCTGCCGACTCATTCTGCAGCGGTGCGTTCAGATACTTCAGGCGGATATCGGCCATCGAGCGGATTGGTTCGAGATATTTCGCCTGTCCCGTCATGTGATGTGTCAGCAATAAAGTGTGGGTCATTAAGCTCATTGCGCTGGGATATAGATACAGAGTGTATTCACCATGGTTCCTGGGGTCCCACCAGTTCGGTCCGACGCCTCCGATGCAGCCGTCCGGCCAGTGGATTGCCGTAGGTATAATGCCTGCAGGCTTGCCACGTTCGCTTCGAGCAGCGGCATCAACCCACGTATCCATCCAAGCGGCAAAAAGTTTAGTGAGCTGCTCGTCGCCGGTTCGTTGCCAGTAGAGCAGCGTCGGCTGTACTACACGAGGGTGATATACCGTATCGCAGGTACGCTGCTCGCTGGTATCAACCCTATCCGCAGTGAAATACGTGCTCTTGAACTGCAGGAAGCCGCGCTCATTTCGTGCGGTCCAGTACTTTTCAGTGAAATCCGCAAGCCTGAGCGCATATCCGCGCCAGAGATCATTTTCCGGATCGAGATGCATCATCGGCGTTATAGCATCGGCGGAATCCTCTGCGGTATGTTCGACGTCCGACATGCGGTTCGTGTAACCTTGTATCATGTGTGGCTGATTCATCAGAGCTTTTGAAAAGCGTGACTGTGCGGCGGAAATCTTCAGGCCGTCGAATCCTATGAGAACCGGCACCCACCATCGCCACATTTCACAATCGTCGCCCCAGCCACCACCGTACTGGCCGTCATCCTGCATACGGTTGTCGATCCACCACTCTATGATATCTGTCAGGCGTTCCAACCTTCACGCTGATAAACCGCCCAGGCCGGAGCGTCTGGTACTGCCTCATAGTGCTTGTATGACTCGGTGGGATAACCGAGATACATTCGGGCGATTTTATTATCAGGGAACGCCTTGGCGTATTTCTCGAAGAATCCGCGCGCTATGGTGAAGTATTCACGCCGCCTCTCCGGGATGCTCCAGACACCACCGGACTCCATCGTGTACCAGATGACCATTCTGCCGCGATACAACCACGTTAGTGGGTAGAGTACGGAACTTTCGACAATCTTAAAATCAAAGTCTTTGTTAAGTCTTACTTCTCGCCCAAAATAGTCCAGCCTCTTCTCATTCAACCAGCGATCAATTTGTGTGATAAGCTTATCAAGGTCGTCTTTTAGGGTAGCATCCAGGTTCGGTTCTTTCCGGAGTTGTTTAAGATAATCCAGACGCACTTCGTCGCTGTTTGCATTGCCTGCCTTTTGAATAAGGGCACGAATAAAGTCATTATTTGCGTAGACCCATGCTGTGCAAAACAAATAGCTCAATCCCGCTGCGAGTAACACAAACGCTACCAACCAGAAAGTTCTTTTTTGTTCATTGTTGCTATTTAGCGTCACTTTGTACCTTTCGAAATTGTCAATCGAGCCTGCTGCTATATATACTTCCCCTATTCGGTTGTCAATACGCATCCGAACATATCAAGTTATATTCACTTGTTGCTACTGACTCATTTGTTATACTTTGCTCTGTTAGTGCAGGCATTGTATAGTTAGAACAAGAGCAAGGAGATTTTGCTATGAGCAGTCATGTTAATCGTCGTGAATTTCTTTGTACGGCAGCAAGCGGAGCCGTGTTATCTATTTTACGTCCGGCAATTTCTCTCGCCCGCCAGCGCCCGGGCAGCCGTCACAGAATGAACGTCCTTTTTATTGCTGTGGACGATCTTCGTCCCGAGTTGGGCTGCTACGGCAAGAAACATATTATCTCACCCAACATCGACCGGCTGGCCGCACGCGGCCTTCTCTTTGAGCGAACGTATTGTCAACAGGCCGTCTGTGCTCCGTCACGAGCCAGCATACTGAGCGGCGTCCGGCCAGATACATCCGGAATCTATGACCTTAACACTCCGCTCCGCACAGCTATGCCGAATGTGCTTAGCCTGCCTCAGCATTTCAAGAACAATGGCTACGACACAATCTCCATCGGCAAAATTTATCATCATCCTAAGGACGACCAGCAGGGTTGGACAGCAGAGCCTTATCGAGCAGGGACCTTCCCGGAAGGCGCCTGGAAGGGACGAGGCTATCTTACTAAAGAGGCCATCGCCCAGATGGAGGAATACAACAAAGCCGATCCTAAGAGGCAGGGCAGAGGCCCGGCGTTCGAGGCCGCCGATGTTCCGGACAATTCCTATCCTGACGGAGCGAATACGGACCATGCACTAACAGAACTCAACCGGCTTAAAGATAAACCGTTTTTCATGGCTATGGGTTTCTATAAACCGCACCTGCCTTTCAATTCGCCGAAGAAATATTGGGACATGTACAAGCCCGAAGATATCAAGCTGGCCGAGAATCCCTTTATCCCAAGGAATGCCCCGACCTATGCCACGACCAACTGGGGCGAGTTGCGGAATTATTATGGCATTCCCAATAAAGGCCCGTGCTCCGACGAATTAGCGCGGCAATTAATCCACGGCTACTATGCATGCGTTTCTTACATCGATGCTCAAATCGGCCGGCTGCTCGATGAACTTGACAGGCTCAAGCTCAGCGATAAAACCGTAATCATCCTCTGGGGCGACCACGGCTGGAAACTCGGTGAGCACGCCGGCTGGTGCAAGCACACAAACTTCGAACTCGACACTCATGTGCCGATGATTCTCAACGTGCCCGGCATGAAAACCGCTGGCAAACGCTCCAATGCTCTAACGGAATACGTCGATATCTACCCGACCCTCTGTGAAGCTTGCGGGCTGACAATCCCCTCTCATTTGGAGGGCCACAGTATGATGCCGCTTCTCGATAATCCGCAGCGCCCGTGGAAAAAAGCCGCGTTCAGCCAGTATCCGCGAGGCAGAGTTATGGGCTACAGTATGCGCACCGAACGCTTTCGCTACACCGAATGGCAACATCGAAAAACCGGCGAGGTTATGGCACGGGAATTATACGATCACGAGAAAGACCCGCAGGAAAACGTCAATGCCGTTGATCAACCGGAATATAAAAATGATGTCCAGTGGCTGGCTGTCGTTTTAAAAAAAGGCTGGCGCGCCGCCCTAAATATAGATTAGCCTTGGGATGATATTGCTTGATGTATTTCTGTTGGTGTTGGGCAAGATATTTACAGAGTGACACATCAGCGTCTGATCCACGTCCCATGCTCGATGCTCCAATCGTTGCCGAAGAAGCCGGCTTCGATAACGCCCGCCGCACCGTCAGTGAGCATGGCGGCGCGGAAGGCTACCAGATCGGGGATTCCGGCCCTGCGAGGGAAAACAGAGGTACGCATCGCAGCACGCATGCCCTTGGCACCGGTGGCGGCCAATACACCCACATGGCCCTGGTCGCAGTCGGCGCGCGGATACACGAACATCACCACGATGTCACTGCTCTGGTAATGTGACGTGGGTCCAATGAATGCGCCGTTGCGGACGTCAACGGGCGGGGCGTCGCCGAGTACCTTCGACCATGCGATGTTCTGGTCGTGGTTTCCGTAGAGGATCACATTGCGCCCCAGGAACTGCTTCGGGTCGAACGCGGTGTCAGGAATTATCTCGAAGCGACCGTTGCCGCGCACCCACCATTGATCGGCATCATAGCGGACCTTGGCCATGAGGAGGGCATCGGCAGCATTGTCGCCCTGTGTGCCCACGACAGCAACGAAGCCATTTGTGAACGCCATCTTGAACGGGCCCCCGCGCGTGGGAGTCTTCTCTCTGACTGACATCGGCGCAGGCTTGGAGCCGTCGTGACAGGCGGGGTCGAGAACCCAGACTGCCAAGTTCTTTGAGTTCTCTTCGCGGCGGAGCCGCAGTTGCGGCTTGTCAGTCTTCGGAGTCATAGTGATGGACTGGCCGTCGAGACTGATGGTTATGTCGCCGGACGCGTCATCCGCCGGCAGTTTGATAGGCGGCTCCAATTCCAGCGTAGTCACATTAGATGTGGTGCCTGTGATGAAGCGCTTGGCCGCATCCAGGGAGACGTCTACGCTCGAGACCTCGAACGGTTCTTCCTGCTGAAGGATGCGCACCCAGGCATTGCGGTAGCTCACCTGTGGCGCCCACGTGTGAAATCGGACGCGCGTGATGTCCTTGGCTTCGGGTAGGATGTGCTGAAATAGGAATTGTATCTTCGACGGCCAATCGTCCGCGTTGCTCCACCAATGGGGAGAACCGGGATGCTCAAAGTACTGGAAGTCTGGGTGACTGATGGCAGCGAGTTGCTTGAACATCTCGCGCGCATACCTCACAGACACATCCTCGTCGGCGTCGCCGTGCAAGACGTAAACGCCATGCTGGAGGTAGTTCTCCTTGACGTTGACTATGTAGTCAGAGCGGCCAGCACGCAGGAGCATGACTGCAGCAGGATCGTCGTCAGGGGTAACGCCAACCGATGTAGCCGCACCGCGCCTGAAGTCACGAACATAACCGGCGGTCGGAGCGATCGCTGCGAACTCGTCTGGAAAACGCGCGCCAAGCAGCCACGTGCCGTGACCGCCCATCGAGTGGCCGCTGAGCCAACTGCGACGCAGGTCATTCACTAGGTTCTCGCGTGCGTGCGCAACGGCTTCGGTGAAGTCGATGCAGCCCCAGTCATCCCAAAGAAAACCAACCGGACGTCGGTTAGTGGGACACACAATGTGCGCTTCTTTTTTGGGCGCGAAGTCTTCAGCCACCCCGGCGGCTTCGGCTTCGGCGCCGTGCAGGTTGAAGAGGATACCAGGTATCGGATCACCGTCCACGGTGTTAGCGGTGGAGGGCACGAGTGCATAGTACTGCGCGCTGCCATCGATAGTGCTGATGCGGGTGACGACGCGTCGATCACTGGAGGAGACTGTACCCAGATCTACGCTGAACGTGTCGAGGATGGTGCCATCGCTCGCGGCGAGCGTGACCTGTACAGAATGCCGGGTGCCGGGGGTGCCAGAAGTGGAATAGGTGAAGCGTGCGGGCAGAGCAACCTTTTTCTCAGTGAGCGCAGGCATGAAACCCAGGTCGACCCACGCGTCAATCTCAGGAAGGTCGCTTGCAATACGGATGCGTGCGCCGGAAAGCGGGTGCATGGATGCGTTCAATATGACCACTCCCACGGGTGCATCGGTGTCGCGGCCGGCCACAAGCGAGGGCGCGAGGATGTCGCGATCCGAGATGAATGCCACGGCAGGTGGTGGAACGAGCTTCGCAGCAAAGGGACTTCGATCCACTGAGAAGAGGAACTCGTTAGTGCCAGCCTTCAGCTTGATGGGGATGCGTCCAAAACCATATAGAATATCATTCCCGCCTCGCGGGTCGCCATTCACGAACACACTGCGGTGGCCGTAGGCTTCGAGGAGTATCACGCGTTCTGTTGCGCTCTCCACTGTAGTATAGACCCAGCCGCCGGCAAAAGTGCTGAAGCTTTCGCCCTTGAAAACGCCATTGGTGTTAGCAGTGATGTTGGTCCATACTAGCGCTGGCTTGTCATCATTGGTGTCCGATGTAGCGAAGGGCGCGACGCCAGCCTTCGGCCTGACAAAGGTGCCGGCCACCAGTTGCGCCTCGAGTGGGTCACGGCGGATCACGACGTCCGCCAGAATAAATGGCAGTGGCGCGGCAAGCGCCAGGCCAGAACGGATAACGATCTCGTCTGCTGCAACTTGTTCGTATTCCTGAATCACGCCAATCTCTGCTGCAGTGGTCCACACATGCGCGTTCACCTCGCTCAACGCGATGAGCTTGACGAAGCCGCACTGCTTCGGCTCGAATAGCACGGTATTCTTATCCTTACCGTACGGAAAGAACTCGCCCTTCTTGACCGGCTGACCGAAATCCTTACCGTCGACGCTGACATAGATCTCGTAACTCTCGATCGTACCATCGTAATCCCCCAATTCCTGCCGCGGTAGATACGTGAGGCCTTTGATCTTGCAAGGCGGATCAAGCTGGAGGATGATTTCATGCGGGTGAGCAGGGCTGGCATCTTTCCACTGCGTATGCCAGATCGTGTTCGGGTTGCCGTCCACTGCATTGATACCCCTGCCATCCTCACCAGCGGTTTCTTCGCTATCCACCTTAACGACCTTTAGTGTCAGCTTTTGCGCCTCGTGACCCGCAGGCACCCTCACGACGGAAGCGTCGACAGTGTTGTTGCCATTTGGAGAAATGTAAATGTCCTTTCCCTGAAGCAACTGGATCATGATGAAACAGATTGTACAACATGATATTTTTCGTGACATTGTTATCCCCACTTATGGGCAGTGCGCAAGGTGCACGTACATACATTTTGTTCGCTTTTTACTTTGACTCAGAATCTGGAGACTTATCCAGCACCTTGATCCGGGCATTGCGAATCTGAACGTGTTCGGTGCCACGGCTTAATTCCTGAAAGCCGATGTGTCCCTTTCGCGGCCGGTCCTTGACAGCAGGAGCAGGCTGACCGTTATGCCGCAGCACTTCCTGGTCCTGTTCGTTCAAATCCAGATCGTGAATGACCGTGCCGTTGAGAGTGACGTACAGACGCGATCCTTTCAGAGAGACCACATAACTGTTCCATTCAGTGGGCTTGTAAACCTGCTTTAGCGGCGCGATGGCCCGATAGATGCCGCCGGTCAACTCCGAATCCTTGGCGCTGATCTTATAGCGGTAATCAGCCATCTGTAGTTCCATCCCGTCGAACGCCGGATCACCGAACAGTGGAGCACGCAAAGCACAGCCGCTGTTGCCAAGTGGATCCAGCTTGAAATCGAACTTCAGGATAAAGTCCGAATACTGTTGTTTGCTAATCAGCCATGTTCCCCTATCGCTGCCGTTCAGAATGCCGTCTTTGATCGTCCATTTGACCGATGGCTCGGCGGGCTTGTTCACATCGCTCCATGTCCGCACCAGCCAGCCTTCCGGCACACCATCTTTCGGGAAGAGCTTAACGAACCCATCTTCTTTTGCTTTTTCCTCAGCAACTATTGTTATGGCCACCAACGCGACGACTGCCAACGCTAAAAGATATTTTCCCCTTGTCATGTTCGAATCTCCTTCAAACAGTAAAAAGAATTGTTTTAGTATAATGGATAGTTATACAAAATTCATTTTATCTATCAAGAAATCTCTTTTTTGAATACAAAAAACACGCCGGGCCGCTGTATCCATCTATACGGAATTCGCGGCCCGACTTCGCTATCGATTTGTCCAATGTTTGATTACGATTGCTCCGAGCGTTTTTTCTCCCTCATTTCTTTTTGCTGCTTTTCGATTTGAGGAATCACTGTCTTAAATACATGCTGGATTTCCTGCAGGTGCTTTTTGGGCATAACAATATTCACTGTCATCTTGCCCTCGTTTGTAGTCCGGCCAGCGAAGGCGATGTTGCTTTCGGTCGGTGTGTCAAGCTCCGGCGTGTCTACATCCCCGATGGCGGCCATAAAACCGGCGACCATATGCATATAATGGACAAAATTGAAAGTACCGACAACATCAGTCTTGTCACCGTTACCGAGTACCTTTAGTGCAGCTTTCATCTGTGACCCGATTTTTTTGGGACCGCTCGCCCTGACCTGGTCTATCAGCTCACGAATAGTCTTATCGGCATCATTGCCAATGGTATACACGCAGTTTCCTTTCTCAAAAGCCCAGCAGTAATTTATACCGTCGCCGAACATCTTCTCAAACATTTTGGCCTGCATCGCATCGTCGCCACTCGATTTGAATTTCACTTTGGCGGAGCCGATTTTAATGCCTTTGTAGCTGCCGGCATCATGTTCAATTTCGACGTCCATTTTCATGCCGAAACCTTTGTACAGATCGCCAATGACTTTTCCTTCTTCCATTAATTCCAATTCCTTTTCGAGCACCTCCTCGAACGTCTCCAGGTCCCTGACCTCGATGACATACTTGCCCGCGAACGGAGGGGAGCCCTCAGTGCTGCCAAAAGTTATGGCAAGCGAATCACCCATTGCGTCGATACCTTTGGTCAAAAGTTCCTTTAACTGTTTGAGTTCTGCTTCTGGTATTCCGCCGGGTATTATCTCTCCCATAAGCTCGAAGAGCCCCATATAAGTAGTCTTGAGACTCTCACGGTCGACTTTGGCGGCGACGTTAAAGATAGCCCCGTCCTCGAGATAGCCCAGCATGTGATCGAGGTTTCCATCCAGGGGCTTACCAACCATCGCAGCCATCGCCGAATCCGGAACGGGCTTGAGACCCAGGTTCAAGCTGCACGCTTCGGCACTCGGCGCCAGCGTTACTGTAATATTCTCTGTTCCGCCAATTACCGCTTTCAAAATTCCACTGTAGAAGTTGATAATGCCGGCAGGATCTATTGGCGGTCCCTCGCCACTCTCTTTGGCCTTCTCTAACTGGGCTTTCATCTTCTGGAGCCCGCCCATAACCATCGGCTGGATCATTTGAGAGCCTTGCTTTACATTCAAATACACCCAAACCGGCGAGCTTGCAGCCTGCTTTCTTTCGTCGGCATCAAGACTCCTGCCGAGGCTCTCTTTTCTCTGGCTCAGCATCTCCTTGACCTTAATCAGGTTCTCACGAGCATTCGGTGGGCAAAGTAGGGCAAACCGGCGGAAATTCGTCGCCAGCCCCATGGATCGGCCGTTGACTGTTATCGCCGAGATTCCCTTCTCATCAGGCTCGCCGCAGTTGGGATTGCCGGAAATGAAATCCTCGTATTCCGTGACCGGCAGTAATGCACCGATGAAAATATTATTCATCGGACCGGGCGATGTCTCACTTGGAACATCCAGAGCGAAAATGGCAATATTACCCTTCTTGTTCACCCCTTTTAGCTCATTATCGCCAAGCACAGAGCCAAATTTGGAGCATAATGCTGCTTTGGCGTCGAAAGATTCGGGCGCGACACCTTTTAAGAACTCGTTGACGGCGTCCAAAGTAGCATCAAACCTGTTAATCCGCACACAGAATAAGCTTGTTTCCGGGATTGCCCCAAGCATCCCGCCGGCCTGGCGTTTCTTTGTCGACTCACTCGCCCAAACACCGCCGGCAGCCAACATAGCCATTGTTACTGTTAAAATGACCTTTCTGAAACTTTTTGAACTGATCATGATCTCTCCTTTCTAAAATTGACTGATTTTTTGTTATTCCGGCTACAATAGTAATAACGCTCGGCCGGCTAAAAAATCACGTTAAATTCAAATTATTTTTTAAGAATTTGAACAAAATTTGGCCTCTTGCCCATAAAAACAATGAGAAATAGCTCCACAATGAACAATTAATCACAATCGCCGGTTCGAAGCAATACAATTTTCAAAGAAAGCTCGCTCTGGCTTGCTCACTGCATCCAATCTTGTTCGGTTTTCTGCTCCATACTATTGATTATGTCCCCTTTGATGGACTCAAGGTTCACATTTTATCCAAAAGAATTATATCAAACTTCAACATTCTACCTCTTCAGGGAAAGATAAATTAGCTCTGAATTAACAGAAATAAAGATAATAATACTCTCATAAGACATGCATTTTTACCAAGGCAGTATAAAACTTGGTAGTCTGGGATTGGCAAAACCGGCTGTCATCAAAAGACAACAGCCGGAATCATAGTAAGATAGTCTTTTCCGAATAGGTGTTTAGTTCTGGACGGTCGTATCGTACCGTACTCCGTCGGGCACGGGAACGGGAACTGCAACGGTAACGCCGTGGTCGCCTGAAGTCTTCCGAGAAGAATCGACTGCAATAAAGGCCGTGTATGCCGACATCAAACCATATTCAAGTGCCACCTGCTTAATCTCGCCGGGCAGGTCGGGATTGGTGTCATAAGTGGCCTGACTGCCCAGTGTCTCGATTTTCTTCCGCGCCCACACGCAGGCGATACCCGAATGACTGGCGGCGGAATCTTCGAGGTCGACGCCGATTGGGATGTCCTGAATCATATCACCGACTTTGCCTTTGACGTGAATGGTCGTGCTGCTGCCTTTGAATCTGCCGGTAAGGATTACAGGTCGGCCGACGAAAAGGTCGGGAATCCGATTGGGGTGTATATCTGTAACCTGCATACCACCCCAGTCGATTGTAACATCCGTCAGGGCCGGGTGACTGATGCGGTCGTAGAATTCATCGACAACCTCTCCGGCACTGTCGTCCAGACCGATATAAGCGACAGCGCCTTTTCCGAGTTTGGCCATCCTGTCGAGCAGGTATCGGTTGACGGATGAGCCGACGCCGAAGCTGAAGATTCTGCTGGCGCCGAGTCGTTGATGAATTGCGGCAAGGATTTCGGCCTCGTTACCGATATAGCCATCGGTCATAAACGAGACCAGGCGAAATCGTTTTGGGTCGTGACCGAAGTCCAGCGCCGCCTTGATGCCCTCTATCATCATGGTCCCGCCGCTGCCATGAAGATTTTCTACATATTGAACTGCTTTGCGAATATTTTCAGGCGTTGCAGGCACGGGATTCGGTCCGAGCTGCGAAGCATTGTTTGAAAAGCGTATGACCTGGAAAGTATCGTTCGGCTGAAGTTTTTTCAGTGCCCTTGTAATCGCCTGCTTGGCCTTGTCAATGGGTTTGCCGCTCATGCTGCCCGAGCAATCCAGCACAAAAATCATCTCCATCGGGGCACGTTTAAGGTAAGAAAGATTCTCCGGCGGATAAAGCATGAGCGAAAAAATCCGCCCCTTTCATCGCGGTGCGTTACTAAGGCGGATTTTACGATCTTGCCTGCGACTTTATAGCGGAGCACGAAATCCTTGTTGGGGATGCTGTCGAGACTGCTGAGCTTGACCGTCCGCTTGTTACGTGACGAAGAACTGTTGGTTATCACGTGGCTGGTGCAAGCGACCTCTTCTATTGTCACACCGGCGTCGATATCCACGGCCAGCGAAATATCATGCCCGCTTCGCTCGTCGGGCTTGAGGTACTGGACTTCGGTCTTCTGGCCCGAGATACCGGTCTTGCCACGGGCTACCGCGCCGACTCCGTCGATGGATCCGGGAGGATTGAATCGCGGCCCGACGACCATGGGAAAAACAAATTCATACCAACCGTCCACATAAGCCAATGTATTGAAGTATTTGATATTGACGTCGATTTGCTTGCTTGGCTCGATGTTGGCGACCTTCTGCGTGAAGATATTGGGCCGCTCCTGGGTAAGAAGCGAAGCGACGTATCCCTGATTCCTGGCCTGCCGATAAATCTCTTCGGCTTCTTTGCGCTCGCGAATGATGCCGCGGATTTTCCGTTCGCCTATCGTCATAATGAACTCATTAATCGCTGCGTTCTGCGGCAGCGGAAAGACATAAACGGCCTCGATCTTCTCGTCGTACGGATTATGAAACTGTTGAGTGACGTCAACGGTCGCTATATATCCGCTGATTTGACCTTTGACGTCGGTGTGTTTGAGCGGCAGCGGGATTTCTTTTTCCTCTTCCGGCAGCCTGGCCAGCATTGCACCTGAGCCGGGCGTATCTTCATCGGTAGGTACAGCCTGTATCTCGGCTTTGGCTATCACCCAAACCTCGTCCGCCGTGACATTGATCAATTCAGCAGGCATACGTCTATCCGGTACAGGTCCTCTTGGGTCGATCATATATTTGGCATTCCCCCGCGCTCGACGATAACTCGATGGAGTCGAGGCTGGTTGCATCCCACCGCCATATCCACCCATACCGCCCATCATTCCACCACCCTGACCACCCATGCCACCGGCCATACCGTCGCCATATGTATCAACATCACGACCGCTCCATTCATAAGTGACGATACCCTTACCAGCAATCTCGCCCTCTTCTGCTAACTTTTGCGCGGGTACAAATGCAGGGTTCCTAAGAACATTAAATCCAGAACTTTCCTGGCTTTCGGGCTTTAGAGAAAGCTGAACATCTTGTGGATCGACAGGTTGGTTTGATGTTACGGACATAGGAGTACCGATAAATTCCTGTTTTGCCGATTCATCAACATAATTTTTATCATCCGACATTTGCAAAGTTTGCTCTATAACCCTGCTGCTTTCTGCTTCTGATACATCCAATGGTTGTTGAGATGATTCAGTTGATGTTCTTGTATAGTTTATTGATTTTGCTGATCTTACCTCGCACCCAACAAAAGAAGATATCAGTACTATTACAGTAATGCTGAGAAAAATCGATGCGATTAGGATTTTCTTTTTCGCTTTCACTTTTATTCTCCTTTTTCGAATATGATTCCAGCAGGTAATTCTTTTCCATCCGCATCTGCGGCGACGATTAGCTTCAATTCATATTCAGGCTCAGCATCGCCGATGATTTGCAGATGTATGGTAGCGATTCGTGTACGGTCCGTGGGCAAATCCCGTCCGGTGCTAAAAGCAGCGATGATGATGCGTTCTTTCATTAATGCCGCCTTATCGTAGTATGGTGCTTCTTTGAATGCGTCATGCTCGCCGCCTTCGACGCCGACGATTTTGATTTGTCCGGCTGTAGCTTTAAGCTCGAATTGATAGGCCGCCAGCAAGTTGCATGTTTCGAGATAAATATGCAGCGGGGCAAAACGCACCTTCGGCTGGGCGGTCGAATAATCCTCCGTAAGGAGTCCCTGGGACTGCTCCGATTGCCGGGCCAGAACGGGAACTATTACAAAAACGATGGTTAGAATGATTGAAGTTATTTTGTTCATTTTCAGACTCCCTTATCCAAACGGACAGCAGCGAAAGCGACCACATCTACGTCGCTGCGATCAATCAGGCCGTCGCCGTTAAAGTCCCACTCTGTTTCAGTGCGATCGGCGGATTCAATGTGCCGGGCTAATTTGAAGGCATCGAGAATGTCCACCCGGCCGTTTCGGTCAATATCGACAGCCTGCGTTTTGCTCAGTGTTAAGCGTTCCGTCGTCCGCTCAGGCTGCTTTGTGAGATCCAGACTGAATGCAAGAATAATAACAGCAGCCGCTGCGGCAATTCGCCAGTCCCAGTGGATTCGCAGACGTTTGCGTTTGTCGGATTGTAAAGGTGAAAGGTGCTTATGGGCCCTGTCCATAACAGCGCGATCCACCTCGGGCGGAATTCCAACCTGAGGTTCAAAAAGGGCGTTCAAATCAGCCGATAGTTTCGAAGGAATCCTCAAATCCATGTCCTCATCAAAATGTTCTTTACTTTTAGTCATAAATCGTTGCTCCAATACGTTAAGCAGCCAAACCGACCAAAAGGTTCAAATTTTTTGAGGATTTTTCATGTTTTTTGGAAAATTTATGCTTCCCTCCATGATAACTTTCAAAAAAGTGGATTATATTCGTGTCGCCAGGGCCACTCTGAATATCGCTCCGGTGGGTTTGGCGCTTAAGATTTCCACAAAGCCGTTGTGTGCCTCGGCGAATTTTTTTACCAGCGCCAGGCCCAGACCGGTCCCGGTGGTTTCGCGTGTTGCTTCCGCCGCCGGGCGATAAAACTGCTCGAATATCTTGTTTCTCTGCCGATGCGGGACGCCGGGGCCGTGATCTTCGACCTCGATTACCGTGTAATTCCCGTCAGCTTTGGTCCTCACGATAATCGTCTTATCCTCGGTGTCGCGGGTGTACTTGATTGCGTTGTCCAGCAGGTTCACAACGATCTGCGTGATAGCATCGGCGTCAAAAGTCGATTCCTCGATTTGTCCGGGCTCGGTCCGGATCGAAAAGCCCTTCAGCACGGCATACGGCCTCATCATCTCGACCACGTCCGTGACGCACTTGTTTATATCACCTGCATTGAAGGTGTATTTTTTTCTTCCCCTCTGGATGCGCGAGAAGTCCAGCACGTTTTCTATCAGCCGGCTGAGTCGCTCGCTTTCCTGTCGCATGTTCGAATAATACTCGGTGGCCTTGTCCTTTGATTTTACCCAGTTCTTCTCCAGCATCTCGGAGTACATTCGAATGCTGGTCAGCGGTGTTCTTAGCTCATGCGAGACGGCCGATATAAAATCGTCCTTTTTCTCTGCCAGCTTGATTTGTGCTGCAGCGTTCCGCCACAAACTTGCCAGCCCTAAAGTGACAGCGAAAAGCACAATCGCTACGATGCCGAAATACCATGTTCTCAGATTGTGGATTTCTTTGCCGATCCAGCCTGGGTCGATTTCTTTGAGGTTCAGCACCAAATCACCAAAGCCGAAGTTCAGAATAGCGGCGTAAGCAACGTTTCCATTGTTGCCTGTATTTTTTCTCGGTGATAATTCATAACTCATATCCTTGTACACAAATTGCGATGCGGATTCCTCTATCTGCTCGATGAGTTCCTTTTCGTTAAGCTGGAAACCCTGCAAAAAGTGCCTGTCTTCGATTTGCACATGTCGCAGCAAAAACACCTGCCCGCCAAACATGGATTCTTCTGGTTGCAAAGCCGGATCTGCACCAGTAGGACCAACGGGAACAACCACAGGAAAGAACGGCTCAATACGCACCTGAACCGTATCGGTTTGACTTTGGTCAGGAATTGGTGCTTGCCGGTTGTATAATTCCTCCATCTGCTCAGCCTGGATCTGCTGCTCCTGGACTTGTTGTTGAGCAAGTGCATTTGAAATGATATTCTGCTCTAAAACCTCACGTCTTTGGTGAATCACCTGCGTTTTTTGACCTCTGCTTTGTAAAGACTCGATAGGATAACTTTTAGATGCTTTACCCTTCTGAGCTATTTCTTTGGAGGATTGCTCCTGCCTGACCGTTGGCGGCTCTTTCGGCGGTTCGGCAACGTTTCCACCATAGAAGTTCATCTTCAGAGAACCGGGTGTAGTTCCACGAAGCGCCGGCAACAGGTTGTCCTCTATATTCTTCCTGTTCAAAAGTACCTTGGCATACAGATCCTTATCAGATTCAGTCAAATCCGGCCTTTGGTCAATGTTGTCGTTTGGCGTTATAACACTACCATCCGGCTCGATTTGAAAATTGCCGTAGGCCAGGCCATTTTCCAGGCGACCGGCCAGGGGGCTGCGAAGTACGGGCAATTGCTGTTGATTGGGAGCGACGTTCTCCGGCACATAGTAATATTGATACTCCGTGTACAGGCGTTTTTGCTCGGTCAGCATGAACTCATCGAGCTTGCGCGTTACATCCTGCCTGATTTTTTCGGCAACGTCGGCAAAATCCCCCTTTCGAGCGCCTTTTAGCCCCTGCTCGCGAATCTGGATGGAATGGTACCCCAACCAAACCAACCCGCACAGGGCCACAAGAATAATTATCGATAACATAATTAGTCGTCTATACATTTGCTAGCCGCCGCTTTCATATTTATAGCCCGCGCCGCGAACGGTTTTGATAATCTGAGTTTCGGCGGCGTTTTGTTCGATTTTGCTCCTGAGCTTTGCGATGTGCATATCGACCGTTCTTGTACCTAATTCGCTCATCTCCTCGTGCCATACAGCTACATATAATTCATCTCTGCTGATGACGCGATTCGGATTGGCAGCGAAGAATTGAATTATTGCCGCTTCGCGCTTGCTGATTTCTATCTCCTCTTCTGAGCGTTTTATTTTCAGACCGGCGATATCGACATCCAAATCCGCAAACTGAAACTTCTGCCCGACAGCTCGTGCCGGGTCGGTACGGCGAAGCACAGCGTTAATTCGTGCCAATAATTCTTCGAGTGAGAACGGCTTGGTGATATAATCGTCGGCACCGAGATTCAAGCCTGCGACTTTTTCTTTCTCCTGGCCCTTGGCGGTCAGCATGATAATCGGAGTTTGCAAACCATCGCTGCGCCATTTGGAGCAGAGTTGTTCGCCGCTGATTTTGGGCAGCATCAAATCGAGCAAAATCAGATCGAATCGTTTCTCTACAGTGATACGCTCAGCTTCGAGCCCATCGGCGGCCTCGGTTACTTCGAAGTTGTGAAACTCTAAAAAGTCCGTCAGGGCCGAGCGGATTTTCTCTTCGTCTTCAACAACCAAGATGGATACTTTGTCTTTCATAGTCACATCCGTTCCTCTTTATATATTATAGGCTATATTGACCCTTGTGTTTTGTAAATGTTTTGTAAAAAAGCGTGGTTGTTATTTTACATCCATTTTACCGCCCTCTCAACCGTATCCATCGTATAATTTAAATAGTTCGAAAATCCGTTTTATAACCTTTTTTGTATGGAGGAAACAAAATGAAGTCAGTAAGTAAGAATCAAAAATGGCTGCCCGGATTTATTTCTCTTCTCGGAATCTGTGTGACGTTTTTCATGCAGAGCGATGCAGCGGCAAATACTTCTGAAGGAATTTTTGCAAACATGCCCGTTAAAGAAATAACCATCTTCAAGGATGGGCACACATTCGTCTTACATGAGGGAAAGATGCCGGTCGATGCTCAAGGTAATGTCACAATCGATTATCTGCCCAGGCCTATCATCGGTACCTTTGGAGCTTATTCTACAGAGGCCGGCGCCAAGCTTAGCGCGGTTGTCTCTCAAAAACGTGTCGTGTCGATTAAAAGAACTGCTCTTACTATCCCCGAGCTTATCGAAGGAAACGTCGGAGCAAAAGTTCGTATTGTCGAGGCTGGACTGGCTCCTTATGAGACAACCATTGTTGGTATTCCAACTCGAAGCACCGAAGAGCTAAGCAGCACTGATCCGCCGGGAAGCCCGAAAAAGCTGCCGGAGCGTGGCAGCATTGTTTTATTGAAGTATGAGGGCGGCATCAAAGCGGTTCCTATCAGCCGGATTCAGGAAGTGACTTTTCTCGATGAACCTAAACTGCAACTGGCCGACGAGCAATTTCGGGACATGATGACGCTGAAGCTCGACTGGTCGAGACACAAGCCCCCAGAGAATGCTGAGGTCGGCATGGTCTATGTCCAGCGGGGCATTCGCTGGATTCCCAACTATCGGATCGATATTGACGGCAAGGGTAACGCCACAGTCAAACTCCAAGCGACGATTGTAAACGAGCTGACGGATGTCGAGGATGTCAAAGCTCATCTTGTAATCGGCGTCCCGAAATTCGCATTCGAGGACACAGTTGATCCGATCTCGCTCCAACAGACGGTGGCACAGCTTTCGAGACACTTTCGTCCCGACAGCCAAAGCGCATATGCCTTTTCCAACATGATTATGACCCAGCAGGCTATGATGCCCGTACGCCACAGAGAGGCCCCGGCTCAAAACGACGGTGATGCGCTCGATCTAGGTCCTGAAGTGGCTGGTTCCGGAAAGAACGAAGACCTGTATATCTTCACGCTCGAGCATGTCACTCTGAAAAAAGGCCAGCGGATGGTTGTACCTGTGGCTGAGTATGGGCTAAAGTACCGAGACGTTTTCGTGCTGGACCTTCCGTTCGGTCCACCTCCGGAAGTGCGGCACAACCTTAACAGCGAGCAGCAAGCCCAACTGGCGCGGCTTTACCATTCGCCGAAGGTAATGCACAAGATACGCCTCGACAATGACGCCAAATACCCGTTGACAACCGCCCCGGCACTGATTCTGCGTCAGGGCCGCATCATCGCACAGGGCATGACAACTTACACGGCAGTTGGCGCTTCGAGCGATGTTGATCTGACTGCTGCTGTTGATATATCCGTCGAGAAGCTCGATAAGGAAACCGACCGCATCCCCAACGCCATTCAATGGGATGGTCATTCTTACGCCCGGAGTAACCTGACCGGGACTATCAGCCTGACGAACCGTCGCTCTGATACGGTCAGCCTGGAAATCCGCCGGTCCATTCTTGGTCAGATCGACAGCGCTAGCCACGACGGTACAATCGAGCACTTAGGCAGGCATGAAGGTGGATGGATGGATCCGACCAGCCGGCCATTCTGGTGGGGCTGGTACAATTGGCCGTACTGGTGGTACCATTTCAACGCCGTAGGACGCGTGAGTTGGGAACGTGAACTCAAGCCCGGGAAAGAAATCGAACTGGAGTATAAGTGGTACTATTTCTGGCGTAGATAAGAGACAGAAACAAACTATCTAATTGAAAGGAGCTTTAAAATGAAAACACGAACACAGAGACTCATCGTGGCAGCAGTTTTAACGGTCATCGCAGTATCGGTTGCCACTGCCGAGGTGCCAACAACGACTGGCACAATATCCCAGGTCACGGTATATCGCGGCCAGGCCCTCGTGACTCGGACTGTCAGCATTGATTTGCCGCCAGGCGCATCCGAGCTTATCGTCAAAGACCTGCCGGCAATGATTGTACCCGAAAGTATCTACGCCCAGACTTCGGATGATACCAAGGTGCTCAGCGTAAGGTATCGCGAAAAAGCGGTCCGAGAGGACACCCGCCAGGAAGTCAAGCAACTCGACGCTCAGATTGAGGATGTCCAGCACCAGAACAAATATGCTGAAAGCAAGCATAAGCATCTGGATCTGCAGTGGCAAATGTTCGAAAGGCTCAAGGACTTTACGATTACCGCGGCCAAAAGCGACCTCAGCAGAGGGCTCCTGACATATGAGCCTATGGAAAGCTTGATCGGGCTGATAGAGAGAAAAGGCCTTGAATACTACCAACAAATGATGGAGCTTGAGGACAAAATCGATGGACTGAAAAAAGAGCTGGACCTTCTCGATCGCAAGCGCAACGAGCTTGTGGCCGGCCAGTCCAGAACCGAGCGCGAGGCCGTTCTGTTTATACGGAGAGCCAGCAGCAAAAAAATCGTCATCGAACTGAGTTATCTTGTCAGCGGCGCCAACTGGCAACAGCAGTATAATCTGCGCGCGGACCCCAAAAAATCGAACGTCCTGATTGAGTATAACGCAGTGGTGAATCAGACCAGCGGCGAAGATTGGGATGAGGTGGCGCTTAGCCTTTCCACCGTCGAGCCGACGATGGTAGCAGCGGCGCCGGTTCTGGAACCGATGCTTGTAGCCCTTTCGAATCCCGCCCAGACCCAGCAGGCTGGCCCGCCGGCTTTCATGGCCGAACAGGCCAGGCAATATCAGGCATCGCGAAAAGCAAATATTAAAAAAGGCATAACAGCCAATACCGAACTAAACTGGCTGGCAATAAATAACCAAGCGTTTTTCTTCAACGCAGGTCAAAAAGAGCTGCAGGAATTCCAGCAGCAGATAGCCGAGATTTCCCGCACCGAGGGAGTCAGCGTCACGTATGATTTGCCCGGCAGATTGACTCTGCCCAGTCGAAACGACCAGCAGCTTGTGAGTATCGCTTCAATCAATGCCAGAGCGGATTTCACGCTCATTGCGACTCCGCTGCTGACCGATTACGTTTACCTCCAGGCTGACCTGCTAAATGACAGCGACATTGTCCTTTTACCGGGACAGGCTGGTATGTTCCGCGACGGCCAGTTTGTCGGTAGAAGCCGGCTGCCGCAGGTCACCATCGGCGAGACATTCACAGCCGGCTTCGGCATAGATTCGCAGGTCCACGTCACTCGGGAGCTTGAAGACAAAAAGACACACATCCAGGGCGGGAACCGCATCGATACTTATGACTACCGGTTCGCTCTGAGCAATTATAAAAATACGCCGGTTGAGCTACAGTTGTTGGATCGTCTGCCGTACACGGATGATAACTCAATCAAAATAGAACTTGCAAAAACTGAACCTGAGTTAAGCACTGAAAGCGAATATCTACGGACAGCAAAGAAAAAAGGTATCCTTCGCTGGGACATGAAACTGGCACCGAATACTATTGAGAAGGATGCAACCATTGTAAAGTACAGCTTTACAATGGAGTATGACAGGAACATGCAAATCCAACCGCGACGCTCAGACGTGACTCAATAAGGACAGGCTCATGTGTCGTATGTCAATATTTTTAATCTGAAATCGTAACTCGAAAATTGAATTTGACTCTACAAACCAGGCAATGGAACTGCTGCTGTCCAATTGTCAGGATCGTTGCCGTAATCGGCGAGTTCCTTCCTTATGAGCGATTGTCCGTATCCGTCCGGTTCGATCGGCCAAGGATCACCGCCAAGAGGATGAAAACCATCGCTGTAATTGACGCGGTCGACGCGGATATAATAACGTTCTTCTCCAACCTGGTCTCCCGGTTTTGAGATCTGAAGCTTTTCACCGGCGTTGCTAAGTCTTCCCTGTCCCCATTCGAAAATTTGAACGTCACCTGGAGCTAACGGATATGCAGCTTTAAATGCCGTGATGTCCTTGACCAGCAGCAGATATTCACCGGGCGCCATTGTCGTACCGAGCGGGAAATCGAAAACGATGCCGCCACTGTCATCGGCAAACCGCCAGGGCACATCGATGAAAAGCTCATTGTCGAACTCGGCCAGTGTAATCACCGAATCGCTGATGTTTAGCAATTCGACATACTCGGCGTCCTGGTCGCCGGATGTTGGATTGTACATAATCTCGTTTATGACAATCGGGCCGACCTTCGGGTAAGCGTTGGCGCCGCCTGGAGTGTTGACGTTCATTGCCACAAAGTTATATGTGCCGGTGCTCTTCTGATAGCGGCCGAAGGCGACGCCCGTTTCCGAAGCATCGAACTTCTCCTCGTCGTTGTATCCTGTTAACATGCCGTCTTTGCCTGAATGCAGATACAATGTCTCACCGTTTTCGCTGAGTGCGAAAGGTACATGGCTACCCGGATCATCAGGATTGCCGAAATGCAGGTCTTCATAGAAAACAATGTAGCCGTGCGGCTCGATTGTCGTGCCGGCGGCAATTTCATATTTCATCAAGTCGATGGAGCTGTCGCTCAGGAACCAGCCTCCGATGTTAATCGCGGTATCGGTAGTGTTGTGCAGCTCTATCCAATCCGGCTCACCGGCATGCGAATGGGCGAGGATTTCGTTAATCACCACCTCGCCGAGGTCCGGGATTTGGCCCGTATCGTCCCAGCCGGGCGAGCCGCCGGCATCTGCGCTCGGACGCCAGCCGCTCTTGTCGTCCCACAGGTTCGGATCGGCAGCGGTCGGATCTTTTATTGTCAGAGAGAAATCCATCCCGTCGGTAATATCGTACCAGTTGTCGCTGTATCTGAAATTATGTATGCTCTGGCCGATGGCGTCCTGAAGCTCGATTCTTTCGCCGCCGTTGTTCAGGCTACCAGAATATTCGCCTGCGATTTTCATGTCCGTGCCGTATCGGGATATAAACTCATCGAGGTCTTTAACCACAACGACATATTCGCCCGCTTCAAGCTCCAGTGACCCGAAGGTAAAATCAATGCCGTTCGTGAAGCGTACAAGGTTCAGGTTTAGCGTTTCAGTTCCGATGTTCTTTAGCTCGATGAATTCTCTGTTCGGGTCATCGGGGTCGCCGGTATCCTGCGGATTGAACATTATCTCTGTGATTCGCAGATTCTCTGCGACCGGCCCGACGGCAAAGGTCACTTCGCTCAGAGCGCTCCATACGGCACCGTTCAACAGGCGCGTTTTGAAGGTGGTGCTCTCGGCCAATTGCATTGGCCCGTCATATCTTACCGCGCTGTTCGAGAGGAAATCGCCGACAGGTGAACTCTCGCCGGCCTCAAGCTTGCAGGATATCAGCATGTCGGAACTCGTTGAAGAGGTATTCAGGCCGTGTATGGCCAGAATATTGCTGCCCTGCTTGAGCGTATCGGTATAGGCTGATATATCAATCGATTCCAGACTGACGGCCGCCGAATCATCATGCGTGCCGCTCGAGCTGGAGTTCCATTCCGGCGTACCGGGAGCGTTGCGCCGGGCAACATCCGTGCCGTTAATGTAAGCAATAAATCCATCGTCATAGCGAATTCTCAATCTCATAAAGTTAAAACCGGGTACTAAGGCAGGGTCAGCTGTGAACGGGATGCGGATATAGCAGGAATTGTTGCCGTTATACATTTGGGATTCGAGATCGAGACTGATGAAGCTTTCATAGCCCGAGCTTCTTTCATAACCGACTCCGCCGGGATTGCCGGTGACGAGGGTCCAGGATGAGTCGTTGAAAGTTCCGCCGCCTCTCCAGTTGTTGCTGAGCGGGCCGGTCGGAACAATGACCCGCTTGGTGGCATTCTCTTCAACAAGTGTCACGTCGCTGACGATATCCATTCGTGTGGGTAAGCGCGGGTCTTTGCCATCGGTGGTATAGTAAATCGTGTTTATAGGAGCGGTCATTGAGAGCACATGTGTTGTTGGAATCTGTCCCCCGTGCTGCGGCCGGCCGTTGATGTTGAAGACCGGCGGATCGATGGAAGGATAGAGGCCCGCACCGCGTAATTGTCCCATGACAATATCCGGGCGCCGCTGCATGTATGTGTTGAGGATATAGTCGCGCATATTCCGCCAATCGGTAAGGGTGTAAGGATTGCTGCGAGCCTGATCGCCCCAGCGTGCCGATTCGGCGATTATGGCCAGTTCGATTTGGTCAGCAAGTTCCTTGTAACGGGCATAAGATGCCTCCGTAGTTCCCGGGCCGCCGTTAAACATGTGCCGGTAAGTATGATCGGCGAAGAGCATACGAAATTCTTCATTATCTCTGAGAGTAACATATGGCCGGGCGCCATTAGAGCTTACGCCGGTGACGTTCGCATTGAGGTTCGACCAGACGACGATTGCTCCTTCCGAATCCCAGTTGAAAAACTTGAATCCGGTAGCGTTCGGTGGTCGGCGACAGGCGGCGAAAAAGTTATGATTTGGCCAGTCTCCTGTGCCTCCCCAGAAATTCGTGAACAGCCAGTCGATATAGTTTTCGACGTCCAGCAGATCATCGTAAGCGGGATTGTTCGTGCCGTCCGGATTGTTGCCCTGTATCCTCTGGTAAGATTCTGTATCTGTCAGTCCGCCACCCACCTGGCTCAGCA
>Ga0209536_100002761_pt1 | contig 28542 bp, 28 predicted proteins | sample DeeMarSeWOR28_12_FD_187461 | JGI IMG/M metagenome (GOLD analysis project Ga0209536, IMG submission 187461) | Marine sediment microbial communities from White Oak River estuary, North Carolina - WOR-2-8_12 (SPAdes) (version 2) | ecosystem: Environmental > Aquatic > Marine > Intertidal zone >... | reverse complement strand
TAATACATTGCTCTCTTTCTCGGCCTTATCAAGTGAGCCGGATGTTATATCTTCAAGAATCATTTGTCCTGGATGCATGGCAACGACACCGCCCAGAATAAATAGTCCATTCCTGTCTAATACCATCTGGAAAGTGCCTTCCAGGATGCCTTCGGCCTTGACTGAGTATACAACCGCAAGGTTCTCAAACCGCATCTGCAGATCATCAACTGTTTCGTGTTTCACTTCCTGTTTTTTGCAGACCATATCCATTCCAAACATGCCGGAAATATCGGTGCAAAAGGTCTTAAATGATTTATCTGTCAATTCTATGATTTGCGATTCGATTTCTGTCTGGGACGGTGCCATTTATCAAATCCAACAATTCATCCGGTTTAAGGACCCCCAGTCACACTTTACCGTTTTTGAGCTTTTGAACACTATTTTGAACTTACTATATAACCATAATACCGTTGTAGTACAATCATTTTCGACGTACTGTCCCATATTATTTTCGATATCTTTTATCGGTAAATTAACAATTTTTTCTATATATTCAATTACCTGTGTAATCATATGCGTGAAAAGAGAAGTTGGCCGGATCTCGAACGCTTTTTTGAACAAATTCGGGTTTTTTCTCGAATCTTTGATATTTACTCCCCCTTTTGCCGATAGATTGAGCGTGGTCTGTTGCCAAAGGTGGGCACAAAGGAGATAAACCAATGAAAACCAGGAAATTATTGGTCGTTACCACAGGTATCGCTGTCTGCGTAATAATTATTTGGTCTTCCAAATCAATTCAGGGCAGCCCAAAAACCTATGAAGTCCATCCCCAAATTAACTTACCGGAATACGGAACCGACGCGTTGAGCGTCATAGACGCCTATGAGCGTCTAATGGACCGTTATATGGGCCTGACCGAAAGGAATTTAGTCAGGGTTGAAAGAGACCTGGGAAGTGTTATTAGAAAACTGGATTCCATTGATAGAAAATTAACCGATCTCTCCTTGAGAATGTCGAGAATCGAAAAGGCACTTGAAATTAGGGCGGCCGGGCCGGCTGTTAAGAAGAGACCGCAGCCTCAATCTCTGGATATAAAGGTTCAAAAGGATTAATCGTCATCTTCGTAGAAAATTTTGTTAACCACCAATAATGGGGGTAACACACGATGCTTAAAGTAAAAGAGATTATGACAACAGATGTAGTCAGTGTAACGAAAGACACACCAATATATGAGGCGATGGAGCTTCTGATAAAACACGAAATTACGGGCATGCCCGTCGTCGAGGATGATATGACTTTGGTTGGTGTCATTTCGGAAAAGGATTGTCTGAGGTTATTCTACGCCGATGAAGAGGAACAAAATAAAACGGTACAGCATTTTATGACCCAACCTGCAGTCCACTATCACGAAAATGACAGCCTGAAGACCGTTTGCGATTTTATGATAATTAATTATTTCAGAAGAGTCCCGGTCACATCTAAAAAAGGAAAAGTTGTCGGTATTCTCAGCAGACCTGATGTCATTAAACACATTCTTGAACAAAGGCCGGTTGAAAAGGTTAATGCCGGCTGAGAAAACAGTCTGTTTTCTCTTGTTGGATTCGGATTGGATTTATTTTGCAAAAAAAGGGCGACTCACTGCCACGGCAGCAGGTTCCAGTATTGCGGCCCTTCATTTTTTTGTGTTTTTCCCGCAGTAAACCTGCCGCGGTCAACATACCTGCGAAGGAGCCTGGTTAATTCCGCCGCAACCTCTGGTTTCTTCTCATACAGATTATTCTGCTCTTTCGGATCGGCCACAAGATCGTACAGTTGATATCGTGGCAATCCCAGTTTCAAAGCCCGCTTTCCGTTCTTATTCAATTTGCCGTTGGCGGTAGCGGCAGGTGGTCCTGTCCGTGGCGGCGGGCTTCTTTTTCCATGAGCTTTATTAAATCCTTTTTTGTTGTCTCCGGCAATCTGCTCGGCTGGTAACTCTTCAGCAATTTTTCCACTTCATCATGCAGTCGCTGACAAAGCTTTTTGGCACCCTGCTGTTTCCAGCGTTCCCTGTTTGCACGGTCGATGACAGGTCCCGGAAACCATATCTCTTTATTTCGGTGACGCAAGGTGTGTTCGGAAATCAGCAAATGCCCCTCTTTGAGAAGTTCCTGAAAGATAGGCAGTGCGGGTAAATCGTCTCTGGGTGTTATGCCGTCGATTAATCTAAAAATCATTCCGCACATTTCGTTGTCAAGTACGAGTTTTTCAAGTGACTGGCAGCTTTCGAAATCAACCATGCCCGGTCCTGATACGTTGTTGATACCGGCCAGTGCAGCCAGTGTTGCCCCCATACCGCTTTCCAGTCCGGCCTGTGCGTCGAGTTGCTTTGCGTCGCTCATGGATATATAAGCCTGTGTGGGAAGGTCGAGAAATTTCCCGATTTCGTTATAGGCACAGTCTATCATCATCGTTTCGATCGCACCCATTGGGGTTGTTTCATATCGGTGGTCAAAAATTGCGGGAGAGCCTCCATAGAGAATTGGGGTTCCCGGGTTGCTAAGCTGGCTGATGACAACGCCGCTGAGGGTTTCGGCTGTATGCTGGATAAGTGTTCCGGTAAGTGTGACAGGTGACATGAAGCCGGAGAGGGGCATGGCGATGAATTCCACGGGTATTGAGTATCGTGCGCAGTCTATGAGGTTCTGTGATGTCACTTCGCTCCATTTTAAGGGTGAGGTCGGGCAGCATGAAAAGATGGTAAGTGGTTTTTCTTTCAGAGCTTTTTCGGATTGTCTTACGGCGAGCTGGAAATCTTTCATGACGGCAAATGATTCAATGGTAAAAGCGCCGGTGACTACTGGTTTTTCGCAATATAGCAGACTGAGTAAGAGCCTATAGCTGTCGGAGATTTTTTTGTGGACATCTGCCGGTATGAAAGCCGTACTTGTTGATGCGATATTGTCAAGTTGAGCAATGATTTTTGAAAAATCAATGTAGTCATTAGTGAGCGGCTTGCGCATCTTTTGGGTTTGGCAGTCGAGAATATTCAGTGCGGTCGAGCCGGGTGTGAAATATACGTTATAGTCGGAGAAGTCATGGGTCTTGTTTCCCATGACGTCATAAAGTTTGAATGAGCAGGGGGCTGTTTTTAGCGCCTTTTGAATAACCTCCTCCGTCAGATTGACTTGGAAGTTATCCATATCAACCCTGGCCCGGTGGTCTGCAAGCATTGACAGAATCTGTTTGTTATGTATTTGCAGCCCGAGGCTACAGAGTATCTTTACGGCTTCGTCTATAATCTGTTTGATGAGGTCGTCACTTAAGAATCTTACTGTCGGTCTCACGGTAAAGCTCCTTGTTGTATTTGCTTGGTGTTTATTGTCTTATCCGGGATAAACTACTAAACTGAAGATTCCCGAAAAGGTTATCGCATAGTGCCGTATGGCACACGTCCCAAAATCTTATTAACGTGATCTCAAATCACAATAACTTTTTCTAAGGGAGAATCAGAAATAAGTATATCGGATTCGACATCGACAGCAAGAAAACTATTTGTTCCATCTTGATGCAATGACTGTTTTAACGCGGTCAGCCTAAAGTTTATCACGCAAGAAACGATGAACTTTTTCCTACTCGGCTATTTTTTCTTTTGACAACGTATAATCCTTCATAGATACTGTGTGTTGGATAAAAGGTACTTTCTAATTGAAAAATACGGGATTTCTCAATCAATACCTGTAAACTTGCCCGCGAATAAACGGGAAATTTCAACCATGAACCGCGTTGAATAATTATAATAGTTAGGTTGGATGGCACGTTAGTTCTGTGAAAGTTCGAAGGAGTTATTAGATGACAAACGTAGAAGAGCTTAAACAAAGTATAATTAATGCTCACAAAATTAGGGAGGAAATTGAAGGGGAAGGAGCAATAGGGGCAACAAAGAGGAAAGTGGAGGGGCTAATCACTGCGGCTCTTAAAGAAGGCACCCCAGCCGAAAGTGTGATCAATGATGGACTTATTGCAGGTATGGATGTTATCGGTGCTCGTTTCAAGAAAAATGAGATTTACATACCTGAGGTGCTTCTTGCTGCCCGGGCAATGAAAATGGGGATGGATATTCTTAAGCCAGAGATAGTCAATGCCGGCATTAAGCCCATTGGAAAATGTTTGTTAGGAACCGTCCAGGGTGATTTACATGATATCGGCAAAAATTTAGTGGCAATGATGCTCGAAGGAGCCGGCTTTGAGGTTGTTGACCTTGGTGTGGATGTAGGACCTGACAAATTTGTTGAGCAGGCTAAAACTCAGGGTGTTCAAGTGGTCGGTATGAGTACACTTTTGACTACGACAATGCCCGCCATGGAAAAAGCCTTAAAGGCAATAAAAGATGCAGATGTTTTAGTAAAGATTATGATTGGCGGCGCACCGGTAACCCAGAATTATGCAGACAAAATCGGTGCCGATGGCTACGCGGCCGACGCCGCTTCGGCGGTCGATTTAACTAAAAGTCTCCTTTCCTGAACCATCTGCAGTGAGTGTGGTAGTCGTATGAAGAGTGTGTTTTAACTTCCAATACCAGGAAATGGTAATCTTATTGATAATGGCAAAAAGATGGAACTCACAAAAGCCTTGAGCCGTGGAATTGTGCTTTGTGACGGTGCTATGGGCACCCAACTTATTAATACCGGTCTGCCTTCAGGCATGCCAACCGCGTGCTGCAACGTAATTTGTCCCGATAGAATACTGTCAATTCATAAAAAATATATTAGTGTCGGCGCACAAGCAATACTGACAAACACATTTGAAGCGAACCGATTAAAGTTGAAGGAGCACAAAGAATATAGTGTCAAGGAGCTATTTCGTTTTGGTGTAGAATTAGCTCGTCGTGCTTCGGCCGGAACAGATGTTATGGTCTTTGGTGACATAGGTCCTTCGGGAAATGAAGAGTCGTTGTTGTATTCGTTACAAGAGGGGACAGTAATCGCAAATAAGGCGAAACAGGATCTCTATGATATATATAAGGAACAGGTGATTGCCTTAACCGAGATAGGGGTTGACGCAATCTTAATTGAGACCATGTCGTATCTGCAGGAAGCGATCTTAGCTACAAAAGCCGCTGCTGAGAACACAGAAATTCCTGTGATCTGCACTATGTCGTTCAGGACTCCGCCCGATTCTCGACAAAGTGACTTCAGGACTTTTTGGGGCGATACTCTCCCGGACGTCGTCAATGGTCTCATCGAAGCCGGTGCGACGGGTATCGGTGCTAATTGTGGTGACGTAGTTGAAGAGATGCCCCGATTGGCGCGGCAGATGCGAAACATGACTACTTTACCGCTGGTTTTTCAGGTGAACGCCGGTCGCGCCGAGCTGGACGCGGAAACGAATCAGACTGTACACCGACTCGAACCCGCTGAATTTGGACGGATTATCTCGGAAGTGGCTGCTGAGGGCGCGAACGTGGTCGGTGGTTGCTGTGGCACAACGCCCAACCATATTGAGGCGGCTCGCAGACGTTTGAACCGTTAATGTCTCGTTCGTAAGAAGATCATACCCGTGACGTTTGACTACAGAGATTTTTCTTGACTTAGCTGTTTGAATTTGGTAATATAGCTTTGATTGGGGTGTGATGAAATGGTAAAGAAAATTCCAAGCAAGGTTGTCAGGACTGAGTCTCTCGGCAAGAGCAGTAATGCTTTACATCATGTGAGCAGTTCAAAAAATTTCCGTCACAAGATTGATTATTTTAATCCTCGGCGTAAATCCGTGAACGATACATTTATCTATACAAAGATGCTGGAGATAACGAGCATATCCAAGGACAATTACTTAGGCGGTGAGGTCCTTGATTGTTATGTTTGAGGCTCGGCTTTGTGACTTACGAGCAAGTGTGCAGAATCCTTTGGACAGGCTATACTAAATCTCTCAGATGGTGTCTTAAAAAATAGCGACATTGAGACAGGACTACCGCACTTATCATTATGATGATAAAAGCATCGATGGGGGAGAGTTCATTTATTACGACCGCCAAGGCCGTGCCTGCGGCCGGGGGGTGTTCGACATCCAAAGCCACCATAAGAAAAATAGCTATGCCAACCACGCAGGGATACTCAACGAAATAAGGCAGTTTGGTGAAGTAGAAGATAGTTCCACAGGCCAAGCCAACCAGGTGTCCCCCGATAATATTTTTTGTTTGCGCAGATACGGCTTTGGGCATTGCAAATGCGATAAAACCGGTGGCGCCCATTGCGCTGGTTACGACCATTTTATCCTTACCCAGGACAAGAACGAGGACAAAGAGGGCCAGGGCAGCTAAAAAGCTTTGCAGGATGTAGTATATCCAAAGCTTTTTGAATTTGTCTATAATTGTAGGTTTCGATTTCATTTCTGACTGGGTCATTATACTGTCATAACCCAGGTTGTAAATAAAAGAACGGCGAGGAATGAATAACCTTCGGGTTACCAAGTTTACACATTTCCTCGCCGAGTCTATAAAATCCGTTCAGGCTTTAAATTTGACCTTCCGTGGTCAGCCCTGCGATATGATAATTTATCAGCTAACTCTTTTATATTCCTAAATCTACGATATTTTCTGCTGCCTCCCGGCAATTTTTATAACTTATAAGTTCGCCTGACCGTACAAGCTCCCTTGCGGCCGCTACGATATCGTGGTCCTGCTGTGGTGGCTTCATTGCCTGGTCAATAAGAGATGCATAATTAACCTGCACGGAAACATCAGTGTTTTTATTTTGAGCATTGCCGCCGGAATTGAGCTGTCTGGAAGATAATTCCTCCAAAAGCTCTCTTATCTGGTTAGTTTGTATTCTTCCTACCATTGTTTACTATTCTCTCAATGTTAATTCATAATTCTTTTCGCAAATCTTTGATAAAACTTTAGGATTTTTTGCCGGATTTTCTTTTTTTTCAAGTTAACGTTATTTTTGGACGAAATAATATGTTTGTGAACATTTCTTTTGTCCTATATTGTTTCGGCCACCTCATAAGCTACGAACTTTATAAACTCAAGCGGACTAAGGATTACTAACTGTTCACGCAAAGGCGCATAACCCGAGCGTTTTTGATACTGGAAATAGTCTTTTATCCGATACTCAGTGGTTTTATCGGAGTTGTCCCAGACCTGCTCAAGGGCCCAAAGTAACTGCCCATCCCTGAGGTCCACAAGCTTCAAACGGAGACCAATGGCCATATGAGGATGAGGCCTGAATTGAGAAATAGTACCTACCAGTACCGCATCGCACTTTAACGTTTTGCGGATCGCGGCTAATTGGTCAAGCGTGTATGTCGGGGGGACTGCCAAAGCATTGTTTTGCGTCTGATAATTCCAATTCATGTCCAGCTGCAAACTGCGCCACGCAGGATTATCCCGATGGACAACGGCCAATCCGAAAGGTTGTCTTTTCTGCAAAGCCTGGAAAAGCACTTCGGTTACATCAGCGGAAATTTGGGAGTAACTCGATTTGTTGTCCAGTTCAACCAAAGCAGTTCTGCCAACGGTGGACAAGTCCTTGTCCTGGTTTATATAATAGTAGTCGTGCAACGGTTCGGAAACTCTCTGGAACTGGCAGGCTGACAAAAGGACGGGCAGCAACAACAATATTGTGAATCGTGAGGCGCAAATCGAGCGCGATACCACGCCGAATATGCGAGATACGAACAACGTGATACGAACAATAAGATACGATAATATTTTTTTCGAGCTATTCATTTTATTTACCTAAAGAAAATTGAGATTTTCTATACTCCGGTTTAACCCGGTGATACAGTGGTTGAGCCAGCATCCTCGTTCCGGGCCGATTGTTCGCTGACCTCACCGCCGAGAATTTTAAGTATCCTGAGCAGCGCCTGCAGTTGAGCGGTATCAGCTTCACGCATCTCGTCACGAAAACCCAGTATGTCATTCCTCCAGTTATTCAATTCAACACGCATTTCAATCATAAGGTCATTTGCCTCGGTCAATTCCTTTTGCGTTTGCTGCAAATGTGCCTTAAGAGTGGCATTCTCGTCTTTATACTGCCGGTTCCTGGTAATAAGGTCCTGATTTTCCCGTCGCAGGACAGCCACTTCTTCGGAAAGTGTGGCGTATTCTTTCGACAAATTTATCGCGGATTCGACCGCGGTCGGGCCTTGTGTGGCTGGTTCCTGGAACCTCTTGGCAACAGAACCGCTCGGTAACGGTTTCGGATCTTGCTGCGGTTGTGAAACAGAGCCCGGTCGAACAGAGAGCTTTCCCGGTTCTTTAGTAACCGTGCAGCCTGATATCAGAATAATCAGCAGTAATGAAATTAATGACAGCATGATTTTTTTGTTACTCTTCATTTTGTTTTTCTCCATTGATTTGATTGTTGTCGGTTTTAAGGTCAGGGGTATCAGCCCGACCATTTTGTGTTGTTGATTCCTCTGTAACTCTGGTGGCGGCATACTCGCATTTTAAGTGTGTTTTTATACCACAGGAACAGGTTATTTCTATATCAGCGAATTCGGGATTATTTTCCACAATACGCACCTGCGGGGCGTTTAGGGCCGGACTTTGTTCCTTTGTCCGGCTTGTCTGGGACTGCACTTGCGCCAAATCGAGACGGAACCGACCTTCAAGTTTAACTTCGTCGCTCTTTAGAATGTGCCCTGTTGTCTTTGACATTTACCATCCCAACCTTTCGTTAGTTCCTGCAAGATAAAGATTATTGAATCAAGCGCAATAATCGATAGTATTGGGGTCACTTTCGTTTTCTGTAAGTTCGGCATCCAGGTCCTGTTCGTCAGCGAGGTTGTTTTGCTCCTGCTCGGAATATTCCTCATTTTCCAGGTGTGTGTGCTGACGTCGTTCTCTTTGTTCACGGCGTTTGGCAGGAGCTAAAACTGGAATATTTTGCAAACTTTCCACCGGCTTTATTGTATTAGAATCATTATCCGCCATTTTTCCACTCCCTTAATTTTACCGACAGGTTAAATAAAGCACTTGCATGCAGTTGACTTACACGCGGCTCTGAAATTTCAAAAACCTCGGCAATCTGTTTCATAGTCAGGTGCTGCTGATAATAAAGCAGAATAATTTGTTGCTGTCTTTCGGTTAACTGCTGTATCGCATCGGTCAATTTTTCTACAAGCTCTACCCGCTCGAGATGCTGTTCAGGAGTAGTTGTGTCGGTCGCCGTTAGAAGACCGCCCAGTGGAGGCACGTCCTCCTCGTAGGCATCGATCGAGACAAAATGTCTGGCACGGGCACTTTCGAGTGTTTCATAAAGTTTATCGACAGTTACTCCAAGTTTTTCAGCCAGATCGTCGTCAGTAGGAGCCGAGCCTGTCTGCTCTGTGATTTCCCGGGCCATCTGCAAGGCGCTGCGAATCTGCTTGTTTAGATTTGCAGGCACAAAAGACCATCCTCTCAGTTCGTCCAGAATGGCCCCTTTGATCTTAGTATAGGCATATGTTTTGAACTCTGTATTGTAAGACGAGTCGAAATCACGGGCGGCCTTGACCAGCCCAACAGTCCCGGCGGAGACCAAATCTTCGAAAGATAACGGTGGCTTCAGATATGTTACCACCTTGTGTACTATCCTGCGAACCATAGGCAAAAATTCAGCTATCTGCTCATTTTCGACCGATTGTGTTTTTTGACCGGAGTAGGCGCGCAATGCGGCTGAATTTCGATGCCTGCGGCTGTCTTTAAGGACTTCCACATCTGATTTATCAGCCCCGGGCCTGCCAATAAGGGTTAGCTGGGTGATGTTTTTAGTTTCAACCGGCATTGTCTTCTTCCTTTTGTTGCTTCATCTGGCTCGTAATCATCGCGTTCATCAAAATAGCGTTTATTGCTTTTACAGCCCAAGCTCCTGCTACATACCCAGCTGTTGCTCCCACCAAGGCCCTTTTACAACAGGTAAACGGCGAAAGGCCGCTAATCCAGCCAATACCTGCTATGGCGAAAAAACATATCACACTAACGCTTACTGCTATCGACCGAGCATTCAAGGGCATATTCTTTTGTCTCGTGTTTTGTAGCCCCGCCGCCTTCATAAGAACACAGCGGAACGGTAAATTACATTATTAGTTTGACACAGTAGCAAGTTCCTGTTCTCCCGGCACCATTGATTCGAACTGCTGAACGGATATTGTTTCTATCGGCTCCACTTCGGTTCCAAGAACGATTTCATCATAGGCCACAACCGGCAACAGCGGTACCGTTCGCGATAACATTGCCGACAGGGACGCTCGTACTCTCGAATCGCATAACAAAACCAACTTGTCTCTGCCTTTATCCATTTCCTTTTTCCATGCTTGTGCGATTTTTCGGCTTATATCCATTACCATCTCAGTTGGTAATGCCAGCGAAATTGTCTCCGCTTCCTGCCGCAAAGTTGATATCATCTGGTGTTCCAGCGCCGGTTCGAGTGTTATGGCCGAAATCTTACCGTTTTCATCCTGTAACTGGTCGGTAATGGTTCTGCTTAGCGATTTTCGAACCATCTCTGTTAAGGCAACGGGATTTTTAGTCTTCGGAGCGTGTTCTCCAAGCGATTCAAGTATGGCCGTTAAATCACGAATTGGTATCCCATCCTTCAGGAGGTTTTTAAGCACACGTTGAAGCAGACCAACGGAGACTTCTCTGTCAGGACCAACGACCTCTCCTACCAATGACGGTTGAGTTTTCCTGAGCCGGTCAACAAGAAGCTGTACATCCTCACGTGTTAACAGTTCGTCAGCGTGTTTTCGCAGTGTTTCGGACAGATGTGTGATAAAGACGGATTCAGGATCGACGACGGTATATCCGTTTAATTCGGCCTTTTCCTTGTTGGCCGGCGTAATCCATAGAGCAGGCAAACCATAAACAGGTTCGGTAGTTTCTATGCCCTCGATTTTGCTCTGGACAGTACCGGAATCCATGGCGAGGAACATATCCGGCTCCAAACGCCCCTTTGCTACCGGCAGTTCTCCTAATCGAATTTCGTAAGCAGTCGGCTCAAGAATGATGTTGTCCCGGAGTCTAACCAGCGGCATAATGACACCAAGCTGCTGGGCGAATTTCCTCCTCAATGCTCCGATACGCTCAAAGATGGCACTGTCTTTGCGTGGGTCAACCATACTAATCAATCTCACACCGACCTGCACAGAAACTCTATCGACGTCCAGCAGTTCTTCTACGGGTTGCTTTTCAGCCTTTGCCTGTGGAGGAGCGGCGTGTTTTTTCTCGCGGCTCTTTTCAGATTTAGCCGCCATTCGTCCGAGCAGAGCGGCGCCGGCAGCCAGGAAAAGAAAGGGTATTTTGGGCAGGCCGGGCACGAGCGCCAGCGAACCGATGATGAAAGCCGCTATCATCAGGGGCTGACTGGCCTTAAGAAACTGCCTGCCCAGGTCCTGGCCAACGCTGTGGCGTGATGAGATTTTGGTGACCAAAAAGCCGGAACTTACGGAGATTATTACCGATGGTATCTGGCTGACGAGTCCATCGCCGATGGAAAGGATAGAATAAGTCCTGAAGGCATCTGCAATGGGCATCGCTCGTGAATAACCCATAGCTATGCCGCCGATTATGTTAACGGCGGTTATTACCAGCCCCGCCTTGGCATCGCCCCGAATGAACTTGCTTGCACCGTCCATTGCGCCATAGAATTCACTTTCCTTGACAATTTTTGCCCTGCGTATGTTGGCCTGCTCTTCCGTGATAGTTCCGGCGTTAAGGTCGGCGTCAATTGCCATTTGCTTGCCGGGCATGGCATCAAGGGTGAAACGCGCGGAAACTTCGCTTATCCGCTCAGCACCCTTTGTGATTACTATGAACTGGATGATAACGAGTATTAAGAAGATTACCAGCCCGACGACGAAACTACCGCCGGCAACGAAACTACCGAAAGTCTGGATAATTTTCCCCGCATCCGCCTGCAGGAGAATCAATCTTGTTGAGGCGACATTAAGTGAAAGCCGAAACAGCGTTACAAAAAGCAACAGCGAAGGAAAAGTAGATAATTCGAGCGCCTCTTTTGAGGAGAGTGTAACTATCAAGACAGCGACAGCCAGGGATATACTGCACGCCAGAAGCATGTCCAACACCGGTGTGGGCAGAGGAATTATCAGTGTGGCAAGAACGGCCATCAGGCCAACAGCCATAATAATATTGCTGTGGGACATCAGGTGCATATGTGGCGTATTCCCATCCGCGGTTTTTCGCAAACGGGGCCCTAATGAGCCTGGTGAACTATGTTGTACAGAATCTGCCATGACGATTCCTTCTGCCGCGCTTTCTGCTTTTAAAAGAAAGCAGGAAGCGTAGCAACTGTGACTTACGCCTCGACAGGCTGAGCAGTTTCGGCATTGACAGCGGTACCAGCACCTAAAATCTGTTCGATTCTAACTGCAAACTGCCCTTCTACGACGACTACATATCCAGTGGCGAACTGAGTGTCCTTAAGATACAAATCCACCGGTTCATCAATAGGTTTATCGAGTTTCAATACCGAGCCGGGGCCAAGTTGTAAAAGCCGGCGAACCGGTATCTGTGTCTGGCCAACAGCGGCCGTAACAGGTATATTCATATCCATAAGGATATCTAAACTCGCTCCGGAACCAGCAGCGGCCCCCTCAGCAGCCTCGGTGAATTCAACAGATTGTGCCTGCTTTTTCGAGTCCACCTGTTCCATATTTTCCTGTTGGTCCTGGTTTTCCTGAACTTCCTGGGCTGTTTCTGCCATAGTTTGATTTCCTATTATTAAGTTTTTTTATTTTGATTCACATCTTATGACGTATTGTGAGACGTTTCCGGATTTCCTAAACGCTGTTCAAGGCTGTCGTTTCCCGCAGCAATTACGACAGCGTACCGGCCATCTGACTTTGCGGGCCAGCCATGACAAACAGTCCGATTATCTACTATCAAATCAATCGGCTCATCAACCCTCTTGCCAAGTAACAGTATGTCATCAGGACGAAGGTTCATTATCTCTTCGATAGTAAGCATTGTAGAGGCCAATTGAGCCGTAACAGAAACCGGCATTTGCTGCATGCGATCAAGGATTGCCTTTGAAGTATCCTCGGGCGAGGACCTGTCGATAGATTGTATGGTTTTACCAAGTATAGTTTGGAGTTTTTCGCAGAGTATTAAAATGTAAGCTTCATTGCTGCTTTCCTGGTCGTTTCTCTTAACCTGTAAAGTAATTTTGCAAAGCGCTTCTGTTCCATGCAGCTCAAGAGGCATTGCTCTTTTAATAAAGCTGTTTTCCGGCTTGAAATCGCAAGTCTCACAAGAGTCGGAAAACGCATCAAGCAAAGCAGATGCAATATCCAATAAAAGCGATTCTTCTAATTGCGATAAATCCCTTCCCGAATCCTCTTCGGATTCCGAATCACCAAGCAATTGGGTCGCCCAGATGAATGCAGTCTTTGTGGGTATGGAAATAAGTCCATCGGGATGGTCCTGGTCGGAGCCGAAAGGCAGATAATAAATCTCCTGCTTGCTCTCCAGGTCCTGTGCGCGAAGCCGGGCGGCAAAGTGCTCGGTGATTGATTCTACTGTTACATCAAACTCGTTATTGCAAAACTTGGCGAATTTACCAGCCATCTCCTTGGCTGCTTCTTTTGTGAGATCGTCGAGTCTTTTGAGTTGGGCGCTGCTAAAGTAATGAGGCTGTTTCCAATCATAGTCAGCAGCCTCAATTTGCGTATTATCCTCTTTTGGCCCGGAACCTACGGCAGCGAGGAGCTGTTGTATTTTTTCTCTGCTTAAGCTGTTGGCAGATGCGTCGCTCATTGTACAGCGAACTCCTTAAAAAGAACGCGCTTGACCTGAGGCTTTGCATCAGGAAATAACTTTTCGTTAAAGGCATCGACTATTTCCGATTGAATCAGCTTGAGGTTCCTGTCTCCTCTTATATCTTCAAGGCTTAGACCGGCAAGATATATAGTAAGCCAGTTTGTTAAGGAGTGTTTATTCTTCTCAATCAAAGCGGTGCCTTTCTTTTTGTCTACCTGAGCATCCATTTCCATTATTAAAGTCACCCGGACATAGCGTGTTACAGTTGGCTCATCAAGATTTGCCACAACAGGTTCAAATTGATCGTAATACCAGCTTCCCTGAGATTTTGAACCGGTCGTATCAGTGGTATCCACTATCAGGTTCTCCGGCGTAGCTTGGTTGCCTTCGGGGGATTGGCCGGGTCCGGCTTTGCCGGAAGAACCAAGGAGGCGGCCGAGTCCAAAGCCCGCACCTGCACCAGCAATCACAACAATAGCCGTTATTATCCACAGCAACCGGCCACTCGGGCCCTCCTGATTGCCCGATTCCGCTTTTGAATCCTCTTCTGCCTGCTGCTCCTGTTTTTTTACATCATCTTCATCTGCCATTATCTTGCCCCAATCACTTGTTATAAGAATATTGTAATTAAGCCGGCTGTATGCATCCCTGCTGCCGATATCGATGTATTTTTCCTCGCAAGGTACGGTCACTGATACCTAATACTTTTGCGGCTTTTGTCTGGTTGCCTCCGGTCTGACGTAATGTGTCCAAAATCGCTCTGCGTTCCACCTGTTCAAGCGGTACTCCGCCGAGCTCCTCCCTGTCGTCTGCGCCTGTAGACATGGTGGCACGTTTTGCAAACGAAGAATTATTGTCACTGCCTTTTCTCTGCGGCAGTGGTTGTAATTCATCAAAGATCCATGAGACATCAGCCAGAGACAGAGTTTCACCGGTCCCCAAAATCAGTGACGTCCGCACAACATTTCGTAATTGTCGGACATTGCCCGGCCAGTGGTATTTGGCGAAGATATTCATCATCACCGGATCAAGTTTAGTGATACGACGCCGCACCTCACGGGCATAAAGATTTACAAAATACCATACGAGGTCAGACAAATCCTCGCTTCGTTGTCTCAGAGGACAAATGACTAATCTTAGTCCGTTCAGTCGATAGTAAAGGTCCTGACGGAACCTATCCTGATGAACTTCCTCCAATAAATCCTTATTGGTTGTGCTGATTATTCGAACGTCGACCCGAATGTTCTTGTTTCCTCCGACACGCTCAAAATCCTGTTGCTCGAGCACGCGCAAAAGCTTGGCCTGAAATTTTATGGGTGTTTCGGTGATCTCGTCCAGCAGCAGTGTCCCGCCGTGAGCCATTTCAAATCGCCCTTTGCGCTGATTGTAGGCGCCGGTAAATGCGCCCTTTTCATGGCCAAACAACTCGCTTTCAAGAAGAGAATCACTTAAGGCGGAACAATTAACTTTTATATATGGCCCCTGAGCCCTTTTACTGCTTTGATGAATGAGATAAGAAAGCAGCTCTTTGCCCGTTCCACTTTCACCTGTTATTAAAACCGGCGCTGAGGTTGGAGCGATCCTCTTGGCCAAATCGATGGTCTGAAGCATTTTTGAACTTCTGCCCACGATGCGATAAAGACAATTTGTGCTCTCGTAGGCGGAAGCTATTGTTGAAACGCAGTGTCCGGGGAGGAGAGTATCGAGTAAGTTCTCAATTTTTTCAGGATCGAGAGGCCTGCTTAGAAAATCGTAACATCCCATACGAACGGCCCTGACCGCAGTCTCAATCAGTTCGGAAACGACCTGTTGTTGCCGGCCTTTAGCTTTTGTCTCCCGGTTTTTGGCTATCATAACCACCGGCATCTCGGGTGAATTCGCCTTGATATTCCGCAACAGTTCGAAGCCATCCTGAGACCGGCTCCGGTTTGAGGGGGCAGTGTTTATCATGTCGCTCGTAAATACGAGATCGCAACTGTTCTTGTCAAGGAAATGAATCGCTTCTTTTATGTCACCGGCAAGATGTCCCCGAATTCCTCTGCCGGCTAAAATCTCAAGCATAAATCGGGCCAATTCGGATTCGTTATCAACTATGAGGACATTAGCAACGTTTTCGGGGTCCGCCCTCTGTTGGTCCCGGTCCATGTCCGTTACTTCGTTGTAGCTCACTTCAATGTTACTCCACTTTTCACTGAGAATGTGGCCTAAAAACTATAATCGAGATTCAGCAATCAAGGCCTTGGGTTTCTCTTTCAGGTACCAATCAACTATTTTTTCCCTGGCTTTGGCCGGTTCCACCCACGGCGAACCGGGATGTTCTGTAATAAGCTGTCTGTAGATACTCTGCGCCTTTGTCAAATCATAATCCTTGAGACAATTACCTATCTGGAATAAAATCCAGGCCCGGTCCCCGCTCAATCCGGGTTTGTCCGGGTCTGTACGTTTAAGTGCTTCCTGATAACAAATGGTTGCTTCTTTTAAATAACCGCTAAAATACAAAACTTCCCCCAGTTCAAAGGGATTTTCCAGTTGGTTAGGATCTTTTGCAACATTGCCGATCATTTGCAGTGTGCGGTCGGTTACAGGTTCGTATGGCGATTTGAATCCAATCGTTTTATTCGAGGATTCCTCCATCACAACTGAGTCGGATGGAATTTGATTGGGTTCAACTTTTGTTTTCACCGGCCCGATGTTGATAACGGGTTCAGGTTGCTTCGGCGGCTTAAACTCGATAGAGCGAACAAGTTCGATTAATCGCCTGAGTTCATTTTTTCTTTTGTCATCCTCTTTACCTTCGTGAGCACTAATTCGGGCCCGCCATAATTGGCGTTTCGGGTCACCACTTGGGTCACCGGGTGTGACCGTACTTATCTGCGGCAATGTTTGATTGATCTTATCGGCAAAGTTTACGGCCTCGATACCGTTAGTCTGTGGTTTCTCCCGCCCGCTTGTTTGAATCCCGACAACCTGGGATGTTTGCGGCAAATAAGGAATTTGCAAGTCCGTTTGACCGGGATTTTGTGAGCTCCTTTGAGCGCAGACAGGGGATGTTAAGAAACAAATAGAAACAAATGTAAAACAAAGAAAGAGAAAGGTGTTGAGCGATGCTGTATGCTCGGCATTAGGAATTAGCTCTGCGTTTTTAGTTTTAACCTTCATTGTTTTAGCTGTCCTGTTTTATGGAATTCTGTTTGTCTTCCGGAAGTGACTGGTCTACGGCAGGCGGGCTGTCAAATGTCACATTTTCCTTATTTGCTTTGGATTCGTTCCATTTGCCCAAAAGAGCCAGTGCCGCCATGTCATAATTTTTCTGATGCCTATAGGCTGCCGCCAGGATATTCAGGGCCTTTTTCTTTATCTCCACTGACGGACCCAAATCCAAAAGCTGCGAGCAAATCGAGACGGTTTGAGAGCTATAGCCAAGTTTCAAACAAACATCAGCCAATTCGATAGCAATTTCGTGCGCCAATGGCCCCGGTTCAACAAGCATAAGAATTGCAAACAAGTCACTGCGGGCAAGCTCGAGATTTCCTTTGGCAATGTAACATTTAGCCATTTCCAAAGTTATCGCGGCTTTTACCTGTGTATCGAGAGCATATTGCGCTCTGTCACCAAGGGCTGCAATAGCCTCATCAGTGAGCCCCATCGTCCGAAGGACTTTGCTTTTGAGCAATAGTATCGCGGTAGATTCTTCTTCCGACGAGAAGTGCCGGGAACCTGCGCTCTCTAATGTAGCAAGTGCCTCGATAAAATCATCCTGCTGAATTTTGGCATCGATTAAAGCCGATATAACGTCTATATATTCCTTTCCGGCCAGCAGTCCTGCCGGCCCGCCAAGGGCGGCTTCAAAAGCATCATTGGCCTGTTGGGTTTTTCCTAAAGCCATGTAGCATTTACCAAGAAGAAAACAGGCCGAATACAGGTTTATGTTCTTGTTGTCTCTGGCGAGGTCGAAGTATCGAGTCAGCCATTTGATGGTATTTTCATAGTCTTTTTGCTCGTAGGAACATCTGCCGGCTCCGAGGGCAGATTTAATCTGGGACTGTAGGGACCGACCTATGTGGTAGACTTTACTATAGAGTTGTCCGGCCTCATGCCAAAGGCCGGTTTTAATTGTGGCATCCGCAAGGGACAGACAGGCATGGCCTGAAAGTTCGCTCTCAGGATATTGCCCGACAAGCTGCTCCAAGTCCTGACGTGCACCGGAATAGTCAAGAAGATCGGTTTTTAGCCTGCTGGAATGTAACAGGGCATACGGTGCCAGGGATGACTTTGCATAGCGATTGGCCACTAATTTATATTCTGCAATTGCATCGGTGACCTTCTCTCCCCGGGACAGCAAAAGCGCCAGAGCGAAATGGGCATTAGGGACACGTTGGTCACTGTGGAATACAGATAAAAATCTATGCCATAGTGAAACAGCTTCCTGTGAAAGCAAGGATATATGTTCAGATAATGAGGAGTATTCAGTTGGGTTGAAGATATTAACGTTCCCTTCTGAGTCCAAGCGGGCCAACAATCCTATGTGCCCGGCAGCCACCGTGATAAATTGGTTCGTCGTTGCTCCGGGCAGATACAAACTGGCAGACCTTTTGCGAATGGCCTCTTCTTCCATGCCCGGATTTGGCGCCTTGCTGAAATCCCAGGCGATATTAATTGCCGCATTGGTGGCAAATCTTGCCATCAGCTCATCAATCGGTGCCCTGTGGCAGATAATAAACCAGCGGATTGGCGCGCCCTGTTGCTCAAGTCTTTGGATTTGCGGGCTCAAAAGGCTTTTGCTTAACTGCTCTGAACCGGAATTCAAAAGCGAGCGTATTTGCGACTTGTTTAAGTCGATAAAAGGATCAAACTCAACAGCTGTGCTCCACAATTTGCCGGGGAGGTCTTTATCGGCATCGCTCACCGATAGGATATGTCTGGTCAGAGACTCGGCAACGAGGAAGTGACAATGGGGCTGCAGCGATGAAGCAAGTGCTTTGTCGAAATCAACCGCCTCTATTAAGGCAATTGTCTGATAAGCTCTTGTTCGCGCCTTCAAGTATTGTTTTTTCTGCAATTCAATATAGGCCATGTGATAATTTGCCAGCACTGTTACAACAGGTGAACGGCTTTGGAAAAGAGTCTCGAATAAACGATTGGCCTGGTCCGGATCACCCGCGTTTCTCTTACACAGTGCCATTTTTAGCTGAAAAAAATCCCTCAGTAAATCCTCATTGGCCCCGGCGGGTAGACTTTGACGAAGCCGGTCATAGGCAACATAAGCTTTGTCGTAATCACCCTGAAGATAAAGGTCCTGAGCAAACTTCAAAGAGACAGATTGTGTTAAAGGAAGCTCAGGTTCCGGTTTTTGAATTTGCTCCGGCGCCGGCGGTTTAGGTGTGGCAGGTGTTTTTTGGGCAATGGATGGTAGCTGCCATTTAGTGACAAGCACTAAAGGAGATTTTAAGAACATGGAAATCAATATCACCGCAATTAAAATAATACCGACAAAGAGAACTTTCAGAAAAACTGAAACACGATTGTTCCAAATTGGTTGCTTTTTGGATTCTCCCATGCCGGTATCGACCTGCTTAGATACCGTGGTACTGGTCTGGGCAGTATCCTGACAGGCAAGAAGTTTATAAAAATCTTCATCCCCGGCAAATATTTCGTGTTCAGAGAGTTCCTCCCGGACTTCGCCAGCAAATAAATCGGCATCCGCCGGTCCCTGATTGTCGGTACTCTCTTCAAGAATATCTTTTTCGTATTCTGTTGTCATAACTTCCAGATTCGCTCTATTTAGTCCCGATGAATCGGGGCCCACTCGATAGAGAATGTGAGAACGTATTTCATAACGTCTTGATAGAATAGCAATAATTGTGCCAGAGTTGGCTACCAGTTACTGGCCGGTATGTTTAGGAGTCTTATGAGCAGAAAACCAGTTTATCCTGTTATATCAGGCCGTCCGCAGCGCAAGGGAATGTCAGGATTTTAGACGAGACGATAGATTTTCTGACATTAATTCACATAGCTATAAGGCATGTATCTGAGCCCGCTGTGCATAGAGCTAAACATTAACAGGCAGTAGTAATAGTGGATCGTTGAGTCCCATAATATTAAGAGGCAGTTGATATGTCAACCAGAGAAGGTCCTGGCTAATCCTTTAATTATGAAGAAGTTGCATACTGGGGCAAAGATGGAACTGAGATTTCTTCTTGTGGCTCCTTTGGCAAGTTCTCTGCATGTAAAGGGGCCTTTTCGATATTGTATTGCTTGACCTTGGCATACAGTGTTGCCCTGGTTATGCCGAGAAGCGCAGCAGCACGTGTCTTTTGCCAGCCTGTTTCCTGCAGAGCGCGGGCAATCAGCTCGCGTTCGGCCTTTTCCAGTGAAAAATCCTTGGTGCAATTAGTTGCCTGGCTGAATAATTCACCGTACTCTGCGGAATCAATTATTATGCTGCTTAGGCCGATTTTATCTGTTGTTTCCAGTAGTATAGCCCTTTCGATGACATTTTGAAGTTCACGGACATTGCCGGGCCAATCGTGTTTTAGCAAAGCTTCTACTGCTAATTTTGTAAGGGATGTTATCTTCTTGCTTTTTTCAAGACATATAGTTGATGTTCTGAGGAAATATTCGGCCAGCAGTGGAATGTCCTTTTTCCGGTCAGGCGATTTTAGAGGTGCAATAATAACCGGACAGATGTTGAGACGATAATATAGATCACGCCGGAAACGATGAGCTTTAGTCTCCCTATACAGATTGCGATTGCTCGACGCTATTATCGTGGCGTTACAAGTGATATTTTTAACACCACCGACTTTTCGGAAAGTTTTTTCCTGAAGGACGCGGAGCAATTTACTCTGCAGGTCCATTGGCATTTCACTTATTTCGTCAAGGAGCATTGTGCCTGCCCCGGCTACTTCCAATAGTCCTGTTTTCTCACGGTCTGCACCGGTGAAAGAGCCTTTCTCATGACCAAATAGCTCGCTCTCGAGCAGATTTGCCGTTAGTGCGGCACAATTGACAGCAACAAAAGGTTCTTTCGGATGTCGAAGGGCATGTACTGCCCTGGCCGCCAGCTCTTTGCCGGTACCGGTCTCGCCGACTATCAAAACCGGATTACACTTGCTGGCGGCAACAAGTCTAATCATACCGAATGTTTTTGTGAGTGCTCTGCTCCGGCCGACCATGGAAACAGAGGCGGTATAGTCGTCAATAAAAAAATCTTTTGCATTTTCTTCAAGGTTGACAGCAATGGTTTCATTTTTGAGACGACTTACAATTTGCTCCAGCCGACCGTAATCCTGCATTCCATAAAGATAGTCGTAGGCCCCCGCCTCCTTAAACTCTTCAGATAGATCCATATCACTTTCGTCGTCCCCAACGGCGACAATGGGTGGAGGATCTATTGAATGTTTATGGGACGTTTCCTTGAATTCGCAGATATGAACCGGGCCAAACCTATAGTCAAAAAGAATTAAATTCGGCTCGACCGTTTTAACGATATCCAGAGCTTCAGCCGGGTCATCAGCCACAAATATTTCCCGGCCGACCTTTTGCGCTAATTGGGTGACTTGCGCTTCCTTGCTTACTACAACAATCCTGCGTAGGCTCATCTTGTTACAAAACCAAATGTGCTATCTCCCCTATTGTTTCAGGTCGTATGGATATTTCCATTTCATAGATACCGATTGCACCGTACCCATAGACCAATAGACAACTAAATCGACAGATAGGTGAAAACGACTTTAATTTTTTTATGGGACCGGCCAATAATGTCACCGATTTGTTAAGGGCCAAGAGGCCTTGATTTTATGAAGCAGTCTTATCGGACATTTCAGAAAAACAAAAAGCCAAATTTATAGTGAGATGGTGATGATTCTTATGGGACCTCTCTTTGTCACCTCCAGCGCATGAAACAACCTGTAAAAAACTTTCTGAACATCCGGCAGGCCGGAGACGGCAACATTTTCTGCAACGTAGGAAAAATTATCCCCAAGAGAATTTTTTATACAAGTTATTCCCAAAGTCATCCGGTCTTCATAGTTTTTTAAACACATTTGTTACAAGGAGTTATATAACAATAAGGCGGCCCTGTTTTTTATGTGGCACACCAATTGCTGTTTGTTTTACAGACCGTAACAATATTGTACGGAAGAACCGCCTTTGCGCGGAAAGTTTGATTTTTTTAGAAAGGTGGCAAACTTATGAGTTCGGTATCTGCAAGCAGTATCCAAATGGATTATATGAAAGTTCTCATAACGCAACTGCAAAATCAGAATCCGCTGGAGCCTTTGGACAATAACGAAATGGCCTCCCAGCTTGCGCAATTCTCACAGCTGCAGCAGCTCGAATCAATGAACTCTAACTTTGCCCAAATCCTCGCGATTACCAACCGCAGCTATGCAAACTCGCTGATAGGTAAGGAGGTTACATTTTTTGCACAGGATACAGAAACGGGTGAACTTGTTCAGAAGAAGGGCATGGTTAATGAAGTTTTCAATGACCTTAATACGGGAGAGAGTCTTTTGAAGATAACGGTTGATAGCCAGGAATATTCACTCAATTTAGACGCAGTAATATTAGTAAGCAATTAAAATCAGTTGAGATTCCAGGAATAAGTTATAAGGAGAAAGAAAACTGAGTTTTGAAGTACCAGCTCGAATACCCGGATTGCAGCCACATCGGCAAATGCAGGATGTTGTCGGCAAGAACGGAACTGAAGCCGATACGACCGCTTCCGATTCAGGCAGAATAAGCTTCTCGGATCTGCTTGGCAAAAAAATTGGAACGGGCTTACAGCAAATGGCTAATGTCGGCGGAATCAATCCTAAGCAAATGAGCGGTGTTGAGATATCAGGGATAACACCCAATATACAAAAAGGCAATATCATAAATACGGGCAACCCTCTGGATCTCGCGATAGAAGGAGACGGTTATTTCGTTTTAAGTGACGGGAAACAAAACCTTTACACTCGTTCGGCTGCTTTTGCAATCGATGTAAATTCAAATCTTGTTGACCCTCTCACCGGCTATAACATCCATCGTATCAGTTTAGATGGTGAAGGAGACGGTTTCCAGACTCCCGGTGATAATAATGTTCGCATTCCTTACGATGCGGTTATGTCAGCAAATAGAACATCAGAGATAAAAGTATCCGGCAATCTAAGTTCCGATGCAACGCTTGTCGGAGGACCACAAACACAACAGATAGCCTCGAATATAACTTATACTTCCAACAGCGGCACATTAGCCACAGCGTCTACAGAACTTGATCAGCTTGACCAATTTAACGGCGGTTCAGGTATAGATGGGCGGTTGGAGGCTGACGAGTCAGGCACCATCACCATTTCCGGTTATAATCCAAACGGCACAGCAATTAGCAGCGGCCTAACTTTCAGCGTCAATCCAACCACTACGCTTGGAGACTTTATCGACCACCTGAATACAAATGTTCTAAGCGGTGCAACGGCTTCTCTGGTCGGCGGCAAAATCCAAATCACGGATGATAATAGCGGCTGCAGCAGGACGGATATCTCCTTGTCATACTCCGGCGATGGTTCGCTGACAATGCCGGGCTATTTTGAAATACTGACCGTCGGAGGAGAGGAAGTCAAAAATGCCGGTATCACGATTTACGATTCTCAGGGTGGCAAGCATGTTCTCGCCGGAGCGTTTGTTCGAGCGAACAGGCCCAATACATGGGATATGGTCCTTAGATCGGTCACCGGGGATGTTAGCAAGATTACTATGTCAAATCGTCGAATCGAAAATATATGTTTTAATGCAAGGGATGGTTCCTACGCTGGTTTAAGCAGCTCGGATTCCCCCCAATTTGTAATAACATTTGCGCATGATGTGGAGAATCCACAGACTATCAAAGTGCAAATGGGCACTGTGAGTGGACTGGATGGCCTGACGCAATTCAAAGGCAGCTCCACCGCGGCGGCAAGCGAACAGGATGGATATGAAGCGGGCAGGCTTTCAAACGTTTCAGTTAATAATGAAGGTGTGATTATCGGCGGATTCTCTAATGGCATCGAGAAGAACATCGCAAGATTGCGAGTAGCATCATTTCAAAATGCATCGGGGCTGGAGAGTATCGGCGGCGGTTATTTCGTTCCTTCAGCCAATTCGGGCGATGCGGTCGCGGCCGGTACTATAACGGATGGCGCCTGCACCGTTCACAGTGGCGTACTGGAAAAATCCAACGCCAACGTGGCAGCAGAGTTTGTTAATATGATTCAGGCACAGAACGGTTTCCAAACAAATGTCAGGGCCATTAGTGTGGCCAATGAAATACTACGAGAAATGAGTAATCTTTTTGGATAGTAATTTTGAATAGGAACTAATTTAAAATGACAACACCACAAGTAATAACAACAGTGTTTAACGCTATTGTTTACGGATCTCTGGCTCTTACTCCCCAACAAAGGTGGAATTCTGCCGGTGATCCCTTCACCAGCGGCTTTATAACTGAGCGATGGTTTCTACTAACCCTGGCAACTATTGGAATCATATTATGCATACTGCTTTTGGTTGTTAGCCGCAACCGTAGGGCACAGCAACGGCGGAGGGCCATTCAGTTATTTTACGAATCTGCAGATAAAATCGGCCTGAACGACCGGGAGCGTCAGCTACTGTTGAGTATAGCAACTAAAGCCGGCCTTAAACAAAGCGAAACGATTTTTACCGCGAGCAGTGCTTTCGAACGCGGAGCGGCAATAATAACAGAAGAGAGCGTTGCCCGAAAGCAAACAACTTCACAAATCGAACAGTTAAAAGCCGAACTGTTTTTCCTGCGCGAAAAGCTTGGTTTTCAGAGACGAACCTCGGTTTCCATAGGATTGTCAACTAAACCGAAAAGATTGAGCAGCAGGCAGATTCCTACCGGAAAGAAAATTTACATGGTACGCCGAATGAGCCATGCTCCGGATACTATCGAGTCAACCGTAATAGAGAATAATGATGCAGAGCTTACGGTTCAATTGGCAAAGCCTGTAAAAATTATTTTCGGTGAGGTTTGGTGTGCTCGTTATTATTTCGGCGCGTCGGTTTGGGAATTTGATACTTCGGTAATTAGTTGCAACGGCGATAAGTTGGTTATAAATCACAGTGATGAACTGCGTTTTGTAAATCGCCGGCGTTTTTTACGCGTTCCCGTCAACAAACCGGCCTTTGTCGCGCACTTCCCATTTGCGAGAATGGATGCAAGCCCCGCCCCAAAAAATATGAAGAGTTTCAGAATGTACCGAAGTTCGGCAGGTCCTTTGGAAAGTCGTTGGGGGCCGCCGAAATTTATACCGGCAGTTGTTACTGAGTTGGCCGGACCCGGTTTGTGTATAGAAACTTCACTAAAATTACAGGTAGGTGACAGGATCCTGGTTGTTTTCAGATTGGATGAAGAAGAAAACCAGGATTCGACCGGCCGGAAAACTGAAAGCGACAAGGCGGCAAAATCGAAAATAGTGGAAGATATCGGTGCGGTTAGGCACATCAAAGCAATAAAAAGTGGTTTTTCAATTGCCGTTGAGTTGACGGGTTTAAGCGATGCAAACGTCAGCGAACTGATACGCGCTACCAATGTAGCTTCCCTAAGAACAATACCTGAAAGTCAAGGGTTAGGGGCCTCGGAAAACACAAGGAAAAGCCCTGCTGTACATGCAGTTGCGCAAGGAGTTTAGGATGTCAGATGTTACAACCCAAGTTAGTGCAAGCACCGACGCGTTAATTCGGGAATTTGATATAATAGCGCACAATCTGGCCAATGTAAGCACGGTCGGATACAAGCGTATGTGCAACGCTTTTTCAAAATCTCTCGAAGCAGAGGGAACGGGCCTGCAAACATATTCTCCCGGCACTATTGATTTGACTTCCGCATTTGATTTTTCTCAGGGCAGCCTTGTCGAGACAGGTCGGCCGCTGGATTTTGCACTGTACGGCAGGGGTTTCTTCGTGATAGAGACACCCGAAGGTCCTCTTTATACCCGTAATGGCGTGTTCCTTACAAATCAAAACGGCCAAATTGTGGATTCCGCGGGAAGGATTGTAGCAGGCACGGCAGGGCCGATCACAATACCGAGCGGTGTGGCACTCTCTCAATTGAATATCAGAAGCGACGGCAGCATCAGTGCCGGTGAAACGCTTATAGGCAAGTTCAGATTGGTTGATTTCCTGGACGACGAAAACAAGCTTGTACCGGCCGGTGATAACTGCTACCAGATGACGGACCCGGATGTAACCAGCATTGCAGCCCAAAATATAGTTGTAAAAAAAGGTTATCAGGAAGCGTCCAACGTCAAGATGATCGATGAATTAGTGGATATGATAATGGTGGCCAGACTTTACGAAGCGAATATGAAGTCGGTCACGGCCACGCAGGAGGCAACCAGTAGTATTTTAAGTGTAGCTATGGCTTAAGGGCGCCAAAACACACTTTTGAATTTGTAAAAATTAAATAAGGAGCACATTATTATGTTAAGAGCATTTTCCACTGCGGCAACGGGCATGAGCGCCCAGCAGATGATGGTGGACGTAATCGCCAATAATCTCGCTAATATTAACACCACGGGTTTCAAGCGAAGCCAGATCAATTTTCAGGATTTGCTCTATATCACGCTGCAGGAACCCGGCACGGAAGTGTCTTCGGGTATAAATTCTCCCGGCGGCCTGGAAATAGGTAGTGGTGTACGTGCAGCATCGACAATAAAAGTTTATACTCCCGGTGAGCTTCTGAATACGGGCCGAGATCTGGATATAGCAATTTCAGGCGAGGGCTTCTTTCAGGTAACACTGCCAAACGGCGACATAGGGTATACCCGCGACGGTTCACTGCAAATCAATGCTAACGGGGAATTAGTTACCACTACCGGATACATCTTGGAGCCGGCGATTACCGTTCCAACAGATGCAGTCGCTATAAGTATCGGAAAAGATGGAGGCGTCAATGTTACCGACTCTGCGGGAACGCAGTCGGTTGTAGGTAATCTTCAACTGGCCAGATTTCCTAATCCGTCGGGTTTGGCGAGTGAAGGAGATAATCTGCTGGCGGAGACCCCCGCAAGCGGTACTCCAACGACCGGAACGGCGGGAGATGCGGGATTCGGTTTGATTCAATCAGGATTTCTTGAAAAATCAAATGTCCAGATGGTAACTGAGCTGGTCAATCTTATAACCGCACAGCGTGCATACGAAATAAACTCGCGTGCGATAAGGGCAGGCGACGACATGCTTCGAACGGCAAATGAAATTGTCAGATAAGGGGCCATTATGAGCAGAATAAAAAGCAGAGGAGCAAAAGAGTATAAGATGACAGGGACACTTGTGGCCTGTGCGCTTATGATCTGTGTACTTCTTTGCGGGGTATCAGCAAACAGTGAAGCCAAAGACCTGCAGAAAGACAGCGTTCTAAAGCTCTACCTGCCGAGAGAGGTTGCTATCAAGGACGATACTATCACACTGGGTCAAATCAGCATAATAGGGAACAATCCTGGGAAAGGCGGCATTGCAGACAAGGCAAACAAAATTCCCCTTGGCCGGATTACCATGCCGGGACAGGAAATCGTCATCGACAGGACCATGATCCTGAGCAGACTGGCCTGCAATGGAATCCCGGCATCAAAAGTGATACTAACCGGTGCCGAAAAAATAACAGTAAGAAAACAACAGAAAATCATCAAAGGCAGCGAATTCGTTGAACTGGCAAGTGCTTTTCTGAAAAAGAACCCTCCTACCGGTTCGGCCTGCCAATGGGACGCAATAAGGATACCGAAAGATTTAGCCGTGCCTGAAAAAAGCAAAGATATAAAATTGTCCCCTCGTTTGGTCAGGGGCACCGCAAAAAATCAGGCCAGGGTCCGGGTTGCCGTGGTGCAAAACGGTAAAAAGACAGGGGAGTGTGAAGTAACCTTCCGCTTAAAATTCAATTGTCACAAAGCAGTGACTCTGGTTGCCATTGACGCAGGTGAGGTTATAAGTCCTAATAATGTCAAGATAGAAAGCTTCATATCAAGCCATCCGGAGGCTGTGGACTGGAAGCCGCCGTATGGCCTTATTGCCAAACGCCCGCTCCCGGCAAACACCACCCTTGGGCCGCATATGGTCGGCCCCCTCAAGCCTGCGGTTATTGTCGGGCGAAATCAAAATGTTGTTATTCGCATCGAAACGCCGCTGCTTCTTGTTACGGCTATCGGAAAAACTTTGCAGGAAGGAAGAGCAGGTGAATACATAAAGGTGCGAAACCTGAACTCACAACGAATAATCTTAGCAAAAGTCAAGGAAGACGGGACTGTCGAACCGGTTTTCTGAAAGGATAAAAAATGAACAATAGAAAAGGCTTAGTGTTTATCTCAACGGTTTTTCTGTTCTGCTCTGCTTTGCCAATGGGGAGCTTACAGGCAGATTCTATCTGGGCCAAGAGAAACAAGAACATGCGGGATTTATATACCGACGACGTGGCCCGTAAAATAGGGGACGTACTGACGATTAAGATTAGCGAAAACAGCAAGGTGGATAACAAGGCAAAAAGAGACTTGAAGAAGGAAGTCGACAAATCCAATGCGTTTAACGGAGAGCTGGGAATCACAACGCCAAACCACAATCTTATACCCCGCATGCCTGGTTTTACCATGTCGGCCGAATCCACTAATGAGTTGAAAAGCAAGGCTGATTTCAAAGACGAGCGCAAGTTTTTAGATAGTGTCACTGTTGTCGTTGTGGATATCCTTCCGAATCGCAACCTCGTGGTAATGGGAACCCGTCACCGCAACATTGCAGGTGATATTCATAACATTGAGATAAGCGGGATAGTCAGGCCCAGCGATATTACGTTTGAT
>Ga0209536_100002760_pt1 | contig 28547 bp, 24 predicted proteins | sample DeeMarSeWOR28_12_FD_187461 | JGI IMG/M metagenome (GOLD analysis project Ga0209536, IMG submission 187461) | Marine sediment microbial communities from White Oak River estuary, North Carolina - WOR-2-8_12 (SPAdes) (version 2) | ecosystem: Environmental > Aquatic > Marine > Intertidal zone >... | reverse complement strand
ATCCGAAAAAAAGAGAATTGTCTTCAGAAAGGATTTCAAAATGACCGAGCTAATTATTCCATCTGAAGCACCGGCTCTCAGCCAGCTGAAGGAAAGGCGATTGGATAAAATTGCGCGCAAAGCGGTTTTATCGCTGCTGAACAAGTTACAGCACGGCCGGATCACCCTTATCGAAGACGGTCAGCAACTGGTTTTCGGCGAAGATGTTTCCGCCGCATCTTTGAATGCCGACATCAATGTATATCATTTTCAGTTTTATAGCCGCATCTTATTCGGCGGCAGCATTGGCGCGGCTGAGGCCTATATGGAAGGATTGTGGTCGGCCGATGACTTGACCACGGTCATGCGGATTTTGGCCCTTAACCGGAAAGCCTTTGCGGATATGGAAAAAGGCCTGGCGCGTCTGACCGCGCCCCTTTACCAACTCTATCATTCAGCCAGAAAAAACACCAAAGTGGGCAGTCGCAAGAACATTCTGGCCCACTATGACCTGGGCAACGAGTTTTATACGCTGTTTCTCGATCAAACCATGACCTATTCCTGCGGCATATTTGAACATGATCACAGCACCCTCGAAGAGGCTTCGACAGCAAAATATGATCGTCTTTGCCGCAAGCTCGAGCTCAGGCCCGGTCACCGGGTAGTTGAGATCGGCACCGGCTGGGGCGGTTTTGCTGTTCACGCCGCCAAACATTACGGTGTGCATGTCACCACCACCACTATCTCCGATGAACAGTACCGGTATGCTGAAAATCGTTTTCGCGAAGCAGGGCTGACGGATCAAATCAATTTGCTAAAGCAAGACTACCGTGATCTCACGGGTGAATTTGATCGCCTTGTATCCATCGAAATGATCGAGGCGGTCGGCCACCATTTTTATAACACTTTTTTTCAAACCTGCAGCCGTTTGCTGAAAGCCGACGGCCTGATGGCCCTGCAGGCCATCACCATCGGCGATCAAATTTTTGATCGCCATAAACGCTCGGTGGATTTTATCAAGCGCTATATCTTTCCGGGCAGTTGCATTCCATCGGTCACCGCCATTAGCAATGCCATTGCCACAGCGACCGATCTGCGCATGATTCATCTGGAAGATATTACGCCCCACTATGCCAGAACCCTGCGTGAATGGCGTCGACGGTTTTTTGCCAACATCGACGCTGTTCGAAACATGGGCTATCCCGACACCTTTATTCGAATGTGGGAATATTACCTGTGCTATTGCGAGGGTGGATTCGCAGAGCGTTATATCGGTGATGTTCAGGTGCTGTTTGCCAAGCCGTTGCACCGGTCAAACCGACGCTAACGGGGAAAATCGCGGGCAACATAATCCTCTAAATCTGTCCATAGCACGCCGCATTAAACCTGACATGTACCCGTTCGACTTACCGTGAAACAGCCGGGCGCCCTATATCAGCAGCCTTTTGGCTGCCTCCGGTAATCCGAAATAGTCCCTTCATGTCATTTTTTGATAGGTTGAACCTATCAAATTGACGCCATATAACTCCTATACCAACCTCGCCAAACTGCATTATCTTTATGTACCTATTAATTATGCATCTTTCGTAAGATTAAACAGTTACCGGCGGCGGATGCGCGACAAAGCTTGCCGTCGTTTTCCAAAGCGGAGGTTAGACAATATGAAATGGTCCATCAGAATCGGTCGGTTGGCCGGCATTGACCTATACATGCACGTCACCTTTTTGCTGCTTGTCGGTTGGGTGGCATTTATGCATTGGCGGCAGGGACAAAGTATTGGATCTGCTGTTTTAGGCGTCATCTTTATCCTGACCGTTTTTCTGTGCGTGATTTTGCATGAGTTAGGTCATGCGCTGACAGCCAGGCGTTACGGAATCAAAACACGGGATATCATCTTGTTACCAATCGGTGGCGTAGCGCGACTTGAAAGATTGCCGACCCAGCCTTTGCAGGAGCTGTGGGTCGCACTGGCCGGACCAGCTGTGAACATCGTAATTGCCGCCGGCCTTTTTACCTTCCTGAAGCTGACCGCTTCCCTGGAACCATTGCAGACGATGACGCTGACGACCGGTCCCTTTTTGGAGCGCATCATGGCGATCAATATCTTTCTGGTAGCTTTTAACATGATTCCGGCTTTTCCGATGGATGGCGGACGGGTTCTGCGTGCACTTCTGGCTACCCGGACAGAATACAGTCGGGCAACCCAGATAGCGGCCTCCATTGGGCAGGGTATCGCTGTCCTGTTTGGCATGATCGGATTGTTTTTCAATCCCCTGTTGCTGTTTATTGCCTTTTTTGTCTGGATCGGAGCGGCCCAGGAAGCAAGTCTGGCCCAGATGCAATCTGCCATAGGTGGCATCCCGGTCAAGCAGGCTATGCTGACTGATTTTAAAACGCTCAAAAGTAACGATACCCTCGAGCGGGCCGTCGAGCTTACCTTGGCCGGATCTCAAAAAGATTTTCCTGTGGCTGACAACGGTCATATCGAGGGGATTCTGACCCAAACCGATTTGCTCAAGGCACTCGCGGCGCGGGATCAATACCCGACCGTTTCATCGGCGATGCAAAATGAATTTGTTACCGTCGAATCCCTGGAAATGCTCGAAACGGCTTTCGCCAAGCTCAAAGACTGCAACTGCCATACCTTGCCGGTGACTTTGAATGGTAAGCTGGTAGGGTTAATGACCATGGACAATCTGGGCGAATACATGCGCATTCAAGCCGCATTGAAAAGCTGAACCAGCCCTATCATTTGAAGATTTCCAGCATTTCTACAAAATTTTCAGGTTCGGTCTCCTGCGCCACCAGCGGCTGATCGGCGATGGCGGGGATCTGTTCCTCCAGGGTGGGTCTCTGGTTACGGTAGATGATGCCGATGGGAATCTTATCGCCCCACTCCAGGGCTTTCTGAAAGGCATTCAAGCGGTCCGAGGCCTCGTATGTTGATTCATCCTCGATCTGATACACACGGTCGGCGTACCATTTAAACGTGTTGACGCGGTTAAACGACACACAGGGCTGCAAAATATCGATGAAAGCAAATCCTTTGTGCTGAATACCCGCGCTAATCAAGCCTGCCAGGTGGTCAACTTCGCCGGCAAAGCCGCGCGCCACAAAGCTGCAGTCGGAAGCAATAGCGATAAGAAGCGGGTTGCAGGCCGGACTGATGGCTCCCCGCGGTGTTGTGTTGGTCACAAAACCGTAATCGCTGGTAGGGGAGGTCTGGCCTTTGGTCAGGCCGTAAACCTGGTTGTCATGCACCAGATAGGTGAGGTTGATGTTGCGGCGCATGGCGTGCAAAAAGTGGTTGCCGCCTTCCCCATAGCCGTCGCCGTCTCCGCCCTCTGCCAGAACCGTTAATTGGTGATTGGCCAGTTTGATGCCGGTGGCGACCGGTAACGTCCGGCCATGCAGTCCGTTGAAGCAATTGCAGCGCAGATAATGCGGCGTTTTCGGTGCCTGTCCGATACCGGATACGATGACCAGTTCATGGGGTTCTTGCTGAACATCCACCAGGGCTTGTTTTAAGGCCTTTAAAATGGAAAAATTACCGCATCCCGGGCACCAGGCAACGGGATCGTTGCTGTGAAAGTCTTCCAAAGTAACCATGGGTCTCCTCCTAGATGTTACCACTGATGCGGTCGATAATTTCCCCGGGGCTAAAGGGTCGGCCGTCGTATTTCAGAATCCTATGATTAACCGGCAGGCTGGTCGACTGGCTGAAAAGGTCGGCAAACTGACCGGCATAATTATTCTCGACGGCGCAGATGCTGGCTTTTTTAAGTGCCGCGATGTCGATATGCTGCGGATTGAACGGAAAAAGCTCGCTGTAATGAATCATCTGGGCAGTCTGGCCTTTCTGATTCAATATGTCCACCGTCTCCTTGAGAACGCCATAGGTCGACCCCCAGCCAAGTAGTACCAACTCGGCCTGACCGGCTGGATAAATTTCCGGGGGACCAATTTCCTGGCCGATCCCCTCGAATTTGCGCATGCGCTTGCGCATCATCTGATTGCGCACCGAAGCGCTTTCGGTGATGTGGCCTTCCTCGGTGTGTTCATCGCTGTCGGCGTACAGAACCGCCTTGGTCTGTCCCGGCAGAATCCGGGGGGATACGCCGGACTCACTGGATACATAGCGCTTGTATTCCTGGGGCGAGGGCAAATCCGCATCGCTTAGAATATGGCCCCGGTCAATCGTGATCCCTCCCAGATCCAATTCATCGACCGTGAAATAGGCGTCATTGAAATGCTGGTCGCCCAGGACAATCACGGGCGTCTGGTATCTATCCGCCAGATTGAAGGCTTGGGACATCAATCGGATGGCCTGCGCCGGGTGGCCGGGAGCCAGTATGGCTCTGGGAAATTCTCCGTGGCCGGCATGGATCACGAAATTCAAATCCGACTGTTCGGTCCGGGTAGGCAGACCGGTGGATGGGCCCGGTCTCTGGGCCACAACGATAACCGCCGGTGTTTCGGTCATGCCCGCCAGGCTCAAGGCCTCGACCATCAAACAAAATCCGCCGCCCGAAGTCGCCGTCATGGCACGGGCGCCGGCGAAATTGGCACCGATCACCATGTTGATGGCGGCAATTTCATCCTCGGCCTGCTCGAGGACGATGTTGTACTTGTGGGCCTGGGTGGAGACAAATTCCATGATGGTCGTGGCCGGCGACATGGGATAGCCGGAGTAAAATTTCAAGCCCGAGGCCATTGCGCCCAGCGCCATGGCCTGGCTGCCGGTCAGCAGCATCTTCTGGCGACTCATGTTTGCAGACGGTACGCTGAAAACGGACGCTTTGGGCCGGTTTTCCCGAACAAACCCATAACCGGCCGTCGCGCATTTTTGATTTTTGGCCACCGTCTCAGCACCCCTTGACTGAAACTGCTCCTGCATGCCGTCCAGTACCGGCTGCAGCTTAAAATCCAGCAGGGCAGTGGTTGCACCGGTTGCCACGGCATTGATCATGATTTTGCTCTTGCCGGCCTCGGCGGCAATGCGTGCCAGGGGCACAGACAAATAGCGGGGATCATCGGATGTCATATCGGTCGACTCCCCGTCGAACAACAGAACACCATTTTCCGAAAGGCAGTCGATATCCTGGCGGATTGTTTCCTCATCCAGGGCAATCAGCAGGTGGACCTGGTCCGCAACCGCCTGTACCGGCGTATTCGAGATGCGGACCTGATCGAAATTATGGCCGCCCCGGATGCGCGAAGCAAAATCCTGGTTGACGAACACATAGAAGCCGTGGCGCACGAATGTCTTGGCAATAATTGAACTGATGGTCTGAATACCCTGGCCGGCCGCACCGCCGATTCGAATGGAAATGTCCATGATAAGTTCCCTGATGTTTTCTGTTGTCAAAATTGAGGTTGGCGCTCATTGCCTGATTGAAAATAGAAAAATATAGCAGCCAAGTCAATTATCTTCTCTGGTGTTTCCGCGGCAGGTTGAAACTGATGCAATTACGTGGTAGATAAAACCATCACGAGTTTGGTGTTGGCGTTTGGCTGCCCTTTAACCTGCCGGATGGCCCTGAGCGCGATTGCACAAATGCTTCCAATCGCATTTAAACAATACGACACCCTTTAAAACAGAAAGGCGGCTAAAATGGAAACGAAAAAAGACATTTTTGATATCTTCATGCATGATGAGAGCTACAAATACATCATGAAGCGCTTGCTGGAGGCATCCATGGAGGAGTCCTTTAATTCGATTGTGATCACCGAGGCGGGGCCGGGCTACCCTATTATTTACGTCAATTCGGCTTTTTGTGAATTGACCGGCTACGGGCCCCATGAAGTCATGGGTAAATCGCCTTCCATTCTGCAGGGTCCCAAAACAGATCCGGAGGTCATCCGACGGTTGGGCCAGAATATCGCCGACGGCGAGTTGTTTTACGGTCAGGCCATCAATTACCGCAAAGACGGCTCAGAATTTATGATGGAATGGAAGATCGCCCCGATTCGCAATGAAGAGGATGAGATTACCCATTTTCTGGCGATCCAGCGGGAAGTTACCTGAGCGCCTACCCTCTATGTTGGTTTCCAGCAATGGCAAAATGTGCACGATCATTGGATTTTCAGGAGGTTTACCAATGAAGAAAAAAATGCGCGTCATGACGGAAAGACCGCTGAATGCCGAAACGCCCATTGAACATCTGCGCACCTGGATTACCGACAATGCGGTCTTTTTCAAACGCAACCAGGGCCAGTTCAAGGATCTGACCATTGACCTCGCCGATTGGAAACTCGATGTCGCCGGACTGGTAAAAAAGCAAATCAGCATGACCTTTGGGGAGATCATCTGTCTGCCCAAAGTGGAACTGGCGGATACCCTGGAGTGTTCGGGCAACAGCCGCTCACTGTTAACCGAAAAGGCCTCCGGCAATCCATGGACCATCGGCGGCGTGGGCAATGCGGTCTGGGGCGGTATCTGGTTAAGCGACCTGCTTGCCGTTGCCGGCTTGAAAGATGACGCCCGGCACGTGAGTTTTGAAGGCCTGGACGAGCCATTGGGCAAGGCCGGCATCAAGTTTATTCGCAGCATCCCGATCGACAAGGCCCTGTCCTCAACTCTGCTGGCCTATGAAATGAACGGAGAACCCTTGCCCCGTGAGCACGGCTATCCGTTGAGGGCCCTGGCACTGGGATGGACCGGCGCCAACTGTGTCAAATGGCTGCAACGCATCGAGGTTTTGGATAAGCCCTATGAAGGCTTTTTTATGGACAAAGTTTACCGGGTATTTCAAAAAGGAGAAGATCCCAAAACCGGCGCAGCGGTCAAAGACATCCAGATAAAGTCCATCATCGTCGAACCTGAAAAAGAGCAGATCCTTTCAGCCGGTATCGTGCCGATAAGAGGTTCCGCCTACGCCGGTGAGGCCGGCATCGAAAAAGTTGAAGTCTCTGTTGATCAGGGCAAAACCTGGCATCCGGCAGATTTGATCGGACCCGAGCAGCCCTATGCCTGGCGCCACTGGGAGTTTCTATGGGAAGTCAATGTTGGAGATGTCTATACCATCATGGCCCGGGCAACCGATACCAGCGGCTGCCGGCAGCCCGAGGCCGCTTACTGGAATGCCCTGGGTTATGGTAACAACGGTGTCCGCGAACATGCGGTCACGGTTCGGATCCAAGACTAACCGAAAGACAAGCCGCCGCTTCAGATAAATAGGGACAGGATCCAATTTTGAAAAACGTATTGGTTACAGGGGCCACCGGGTTTATCGGCATTGAAGTCTCCCGGCAGCTGGCCGAACAGGGCATGCGCCCAAGGCTGATGGTTCGGAGGCCTGTGCGCGGCCTTATGCTGAGAAGCCTGGATGCTGAAATTATGCAGGCAGACATACGCAGCCCTGAAAGCCTGCGTCGTATCCTGTCAGGAATTGATACCGTTATTCACCTCGGGGCCCGGGCAGCATTTGAACCCTATCCACGGCTGTATCCTTCCATTGTCAAAGGCTCGCTGAATCTCATGCAGGCGGCGATTGAAGCCAAGGTCAGTAATTTTGTGTTCGGCGGCAGTTTGCTGGTTTACGGGGATACCGCTGAGCCGATCAATCAGGAAACGGAGCCCTCGCCGCTGTCCGGTTATGGCCGGGCCAAGCTTGAAGCCGAGCATCGCCTCCAGGAGATGGCGACCGAGGCCGGCATCCGTTTTGTATCCCTGCGCCTGCCGCACGTCTACGGGGCCCATAGCCTGCTTTTCGATCAGGTCCGGCATGGCAAGGTTTATTTTCCGGGCAAAGGTGACAATCGTTTCGCCCATATTCACGTGATCGACGCAGCCCGGGCACTTATCCATGCCGCTGAAAGCGGTCCACCGGGCCTGTGGGTGGTTGCAGATGAGCTCTCATGCACCTGGAATGAGTATTTTGAAACCCTGAAAACCTATTATCCGCGTCTGCGGGTGACCCATATCCCCCAAGCATTATCCTATGTGGGAACAAAGCTCCTGGATGTTGTCTACGCGGTAACCGGCCAGGCGAATCCCTATCCCAGCGGAGCCGTTTCATGCTGGAACCTGCGGCTGCCGGTAATGCCGGGGACACTGAGCCAAACCATCGGCTTGAGCCCACGCTTTCCAACGATTCATGACGGCATTCCAGCCGTATTGGATGATTCTATCTCCTTCTATTGGCTGCCTTCCAACCTTGATCGTCTCTAAGTCAATCAACCCGGATTGCAAACCTGTCAGGTTTCCGATTCGATCGATAGCGGTGGTCGCAACGATTGTACACCAGGTGCTCTCGGGAAACGATTTGGAAGACGAGCCTGGTCGGTACCACACAGGCTGCCGGTGTATCCCCCCTGGCGCCGAAGCGGTCTAACCGTAGAACCCTGTGTCGTCTGGTTATATGGGTTTTATAGCTTTCCTTAATTTTAGGGGGTACCGATTTACTGGCGGTTGAAAATGAGTTTGACGGTCATGCCCTGGCCAATGCCCGGGCTTTCGAGCACCAGCTTGCCATTGTTGTTCTGCATAAACATTCGACAATAGTAAAGGCCGAGCCCGGTGGAACCCTTGCCGGATTTGCCCCGCTCCAGAACCTCTTCGGCACGGCCGGGATCGATCCCGATGCCTGAATCGGTGATTTCGATGATGATGCGGTCGCTGTCCGAATGGCTTGTGACGCTGATTTGCCCTCCGTCTCCGGCCTGCGGGCCGGCCGCGATGGCCTCGTAGGCGTTCTTGATGAGATTGACCAGTACCTGGACCATCCGGTTGCGGTCGATCACCAGCTCGTGCAGATTCGGCTCGAGGTCGCGGGTCACGGCGATGTTGCGTTTCTCCAGGGCGCCTGCCTGCATCTGCAGTGCGGAATCGATCAGGTGGTTCAAATCGGTCATTTGCCGGATTTCTTTTTCCCCGGGGGCGTAGGCCTGCTGCAGAGACAGGATATCACCCACATAGTCCAGGGAGGTTTGCATTTTGGCGACATTGCGATGCAGGTTGGCCTGAAAATCCTTCAGCGAATCGATCAGCTCGCCCAGATAGGCAAAGACCTGCTGGCCCCGCGGATTTTCGCGCACGTAGGTACCGAGCCCGTCGCGGTGGTCGTTCAGATCCGCGTATGATTTTTCAAGATACGTCACCACATGTTCGGGCAGGCTGGCCGCCAGGGCGTCGACCTGGGCGGTGAAAGGCGTTACGGCATTGCCGATATTGTGCAGCATCATCGCCGCCAGCTGCGCCCGGCCGGATTCGAAGGCCTGTTCGACCAACTGCTGCTGGGTGTCTTTGAGCTCCCGGGTGCGCTCATCGACGAGCTGTTCGAGATTTTCACGGTGCTGCCTGAGCTCCTCCTCGGTCTGTTTACGCTCGGTGATATCCCGCACGATGCCGATAAACAGGCGCTTTTCGTTAACATTGATTTCGCTGACACCGAGCTCGATGGGGAAGGTTTCGCCGTTTCGGCGCTCGCCCTCGGTCTCCCGGCCGATGCCGATCACCCTGGGGATGCCCGATTGCAAATAGTTTTGAATATAGCGGTCATGCCGTTTTTTGTGGGGCTCCGGGACGATGAGACGGACATTCTGGCCGATTATCTCCGCCGACGAATAACCGAATATGCGTTCGGCGGCCGGGTTGAAAGACTCCATGACCCCCTTCTCATCGATGGTGATGATGCCGTCGACGGCCCCGTCGAGCACGGCCCGCATCTTGGCCTCGCTGAGCGCCAGCTCCGCACCGGTCCGGCGGGCTTCCGTCAGGGCGTCGTTCAATTGCCGGTAGGACTGCTCCAGATCCAGCGACATCCGGTTGAAAGTGTCCGCGGTCTGCGCCAGCTCGTCGCGGCCCCTTATGGGGATCTGATACCCCAGGTTGCCGGCCGATATCTGGCGGGAACCCTCGGCCAGGCTTCCCAGCTGCCGGGTCAGCCACAGGCCCAGGATGAGGGAAAAAAAGGCTGTCAGCACCATCTCCGCCAGCGCCAGCAGGGTAATCCGGTTGCGCGCGGAACCGAAAAGCTCCTGGAGCGCCGTGACGCTTAATCCCAGCTGGACGGCACCGTAGTCGACGCCCTCGACACGGATTTTGGATTCAACATCGTAAACGCTGTCGCGCACCGATCGGAAATCGGTGTCGGCGGCAAAGGGTTTGGCCAGTATCCGGCGGTCACCGCCTTCGGCCAGCAGGCCGTCGCTGCTGGAGACGATACGCCCGTAGACCACCCCCGGGTTTTTCAGCAGCTCCGCGATAAAGCTTTCCAGCGACGCCAGGTCGAAGGACAGCACGGCATCGGTGGTCATGGTGGCAAACATGACGGCGGTGGTCGACGCCCGTTCCATCAGGGCTTTTTCGTTGGAGTTTTTCAGAAACGTCAGGCTGGTCCAGATCAGCAGCGACAGCGTGACCGCCTCGATCACTGCGATCCCGATGATGGTTTTGAATCGAAATGACATGGCACCACCTTAATTTTTTCCTTTTATCAGGCTATGTAAAAGATCGATGCCCAGACCACGCACGTCGTCCCAGTCCTGGTCCCGGGCCGGGCCGATGGGTTGGAAATTAAGATTGTTGAGAAGTTTCAGGCCGTCGGCATCCGTGCCCATGGCCGTCAGGACTTTAACGAGGGCCTCGACCGTTGCGGCGGAGAGCCGCGGGTGGGCGGCAAAGGCATGGGGGGTAAATCCCGGGGTGATCCACAGGATTCGCAGCCCGGCGCGCGTGGCCTCGGAAATGTTGTCGAAGGTTCGCTGGATGCCGCCTCCGGCGGGATACAGCCCCTTTGAAACCGTCAGATAGACCGAATCGTGGGATTTGACGTACTGGGGTGTGATCGCGATGCCGTTTTTCTTGAAATAGGCCCGGGGCAGAACGCTGGCCGCAAAGGCCGCCGGCGCCGGAAACGCCAGGGTTTTTCCGTCAAGCTCCCTGATCGATTGGTAGGCGCTGTCCTTCCGGACCACAACGATGCCCCGGATGCGCTTTTCAGTCTCTCGGGCGAAGGCGCGGTACCCCGGATCGATGGAAAAAACGGTGTAGTGGTAGGGATTCATGTAGGCGATGTCGTATTCCCCCGCGGCCAGCCGCTGCTCGAAAGTGGGAATATCCTTGGCGGTTTTGAACACCACCCGCTGTCCGGTGCGTTCGCCGATATAACGGCAGACGGGCGTCCACAAAGTGGCCAACCGGGCGGCGCTCTGCTGGGGGACGATACCGAAGGAAAGCGGCTTTTGATCCTGGGCCCACAGCAGGCCCGGCAGGGTCAGCAGCAGAGCGATCCCCAGACCTGCCGAAATCTGCGTCGAAAATGCTTTAGACATGGGAGACCTCCTCATTTAGACCAACCGAAAGAGTCGTTTCCGTGAATCATCTACTGATCACAAGACCTCAAACATGGTTTGTATTGAGGCACTGATGCATCTTTACCGATGTTAGTGTCTGAATAAAACAGCGAGTGAGCGTTGGCTAAGGCAGCGGGCGGCAGATGATGCATTAAAGCCTCGCGACTGTCATTGTCTTATCAAAGGTGATGGTTAAAGGTAAAGCTCAAGATAAAATATTTTCCTTGAGCGTTTAGTTTCATTCGCCAGCCTGTTTCATCCCATTTTCCCAGATTCCTGATGGTCAAGGGAACCGGGCCGCTTTGACGGTTCCAAATTGTCTGCAGGAGTTGGGGCCTGCGTCACCCGTTCCACCGCTTGCACCTTTCACCGACACAGAGAGTACCGATGCGTTTTAAGGCCTACTCGTCTCGCTTATAACAACCGACTTACCATCAGATCCTCAAATCAGTGACTGACAAGCTGTCCTGCAATACCTCAGAGCAAATTGGGTGCCATTTATTAAGCTGGGATATCACCTTTTGGAAAAACCAAAAAGTTTTTAAATTGTTGAGCATTTCCAGAGGGGTAAAGGTAACAAAAGTTGCGCACATATCATTTCAAAACGGTCTCAGCTGCGCTCTCCGGCCCAGTGCCGCTGCGCAAGCTGGGCGGTTGCCAATCAAAATGAGAGGCGTTTTTTTCTGCTTAGCTATCAAAATGAAAGACCAGCCGACACCAGGTGTGCAGGAATTGATTTTTTTAAGATAGATATCAGTATGTTATTGAAAAATGGCTCGTTTGGCACAAATGTTGCCATCAAATTTGACAGCTCAAATTTCACGGTTATCTTACGGCTTGAAAGATGCAGCCGGCATGTAGTATATACCCAATAGTATCAGAAAACAGGCAGTGAGCGCGAGACGATCGCGCCTGCTTGTCCGAAGGAACATACAAATGAAAATACTTCGCTTATTCGTCATCCTGGCCATCATGATGACAGTCGCTTCGGCCTGGGCTGAAATCCCCACCGTGCTGACGGACACGATCTCAAAAGGCGACGGCGTGATCGATATCTTCAAGGACGCCACCGGTGCCGAACTGGAGGAGTATCTGCAGAGCGGGACCCTCTACCTGGGTGTCGATTTAAACGAGGATGCATCCGGTCTCGAATCCAGCACCTCGGCCGGTGTGGCCATCAAGCAAATGGAGCTGATCATCACCACAACCGAGGGCGACTTTTCCTTTACCGAATTTTACACCAACACCACGGCCATGATCCAGGAAGCCGGTGCGACCGAAGCCCAAGAGTACAACACGCTGTTCGGCGGCGCCGGGGGCAGCGACATCACCGGCTCGACCAGCAATTTTGACCTTTCCAATTTCGACGATGTCATCATACTGGATAATATCCAGTTCGAAGGCGAGATCATCGGCGCCACGCTGAGCGTGACCTTTCTGGATACCGAGAAAACGGGGGGTGACAACGAAAGCTTTTTCGATTACTCCGCCGGTTTTGAGGAATTCGCCATTTTGTCATCCGGGGACGCGGCCGTGCTGGATTCCGCCAACATCGGCCTGGGCGATGCCGCACCGACGACCATCAGCTACAGCGTCGACTCACCCAGCGGTACGCCGGAACCGTCCTTGTTCTTGCTGGCAGTCATTCCGGTGATTTACCTATGGAGGCAACGCAGCCGTGCAAGCCCCAGCACCTAAACTCATCAAACTTTTCGCTGCCCTGATGGTGGTGGCGCTGATCGGCATATTTGCCTACAAAGCGCAGCGCTACATCACCGGCCCCGAAAAGACCGATCAGGCGACCGGTCAGGCTCCCGAGGCTGTCAGCGCCGACGATACGAATGACGAGGTGTCGATCGAAGCGGAGATGCTGACCGCGCTTGAATGGCAAAATCTGGAAAAATTGATCCGGGCCGTCGGCGCCAGCAGCGCCAAACAGCGTCAGGTCATCGAACTCACCTCCGATGGAGAAAACCCCGCGGCCGTCTACCTGAGAGGGTTCGTGCTGATGATCACCGCCAAGCCGATGCAGGCTTTAAGGGCCTTCGACCGCCTGGACGTCGCAAGTATACCGGCTGCCTATCTGTATCCGCCCTATCGCCTGCAGCGCCAGATGCGCCCTGAAGCGCCCAACCGGTATCTGGGGGCCCTGCGCGGGGCGATCGACGCCGGCGGCGTCTCCCCCTTGATAACCGCCAGGGTCCTGGCCCAGGAGGGAGACCCCTATACGGCGCTTTCGAGCTATCTCCAGACCGACCCTGCCCAATGGGTGACCTACGATGTCGCGTGCATCCAGAAAATCGGCCTGCACGCCGGGCTGTCCTCGGAGATGCGCCGGATGATTGCCGGGGCGCTGAAGTCAGGTCGGGTTTCGGCCAAGGTCGAAGGGCCGCTGCGCCAGGCGCTGGTCCTGGAACCCGATCCGGCGGAGGTCCGGGCATTCAAGCGCAAACTCAAAGAGGAGCTGATTCTGGACAGCAGCACGGGCCGGGCGGCGGTTGCATCGATGAAGCAGATGCTCGAAACCCGCAAACTGTTTTTGCAGCGCAACTATCAAGCCATCATCGATCAGCACCGGAGCGCCAACCCCATGGCCCTGCCGGACGAATCCGTTTTGCTCCTGCTCCTGTCGGGCGCCAGGCTCGGGAACCAACTTGAAATGGATCGCTGGGGCCAGGAAATAAAAAGAAGATATCCGAACCAGGAGGTAATCGATTGGGTTTCCGAATTGACAACTTCCGCCGAATGATCCCCAACCTCATCCTTTACGGGGTCATCTTTGTTCTGCTGCACCTGGCGAGCATAACCGAGGTGCTCTCCTACATTTCGAGGCCGATGGTGACCTTCGTGGTGCAGCTGATGGGCATCGAGGCGGTGGATCAGGGCAGTTTTCTCGTGCTGGGGAAGTTGATTCTCCCCTGGACCGAGGACTGCTCCGGCATCAACACCCTGGTGATGCTGCTGGGAATTACGCTGTGGGTCAACCGCCGGCAACCGTTCGGCCGGCCCTACCTGCTGCGCCTGCTGCTGTGCCTGCCGGCCGCCCTGCTGGCCAACCTTTTGCGGGTTCTGAGCTTTGCCGCTTACCGCTATGTCTTCTACCCGTCCTGGGAGAGTCAGGAACTGCACTACTTTATCGGCTTTGTGTGGCTGATGCCCTTCCTGGTTTTATTCGTGCCGGACTTCAGGCAGAAGGACCGCGGCCAATGGCTGGAGATCGTCTACATGGCGGTGGTCCTCGCCCTGGTGGCGCCCGTCGTGTTCTCTCCTGGCGGCAGCCTGGTGGCGGTCTGTGCGCTGTTTTACCTGGCGCACAACCGCATCGACGCCGCCACGGCGCCCCCGAAATGGCCGGCCTACCTGCTGTGGGCCGCCGCCGCGCTGATGATCGCCTGGTCGCGCATGGAATCGCTCTGGATCCCCTGGCTGCTGGTTTGTCCGCGATTTGTTGCCCCGCGCGTCCTTTTCACCTGGAGCGGCATGCTCATACTTTCCGGAACCGTATCATTGCTGGCCATGCGCACGGAGTGGCAACTTATTGTACCGGCGGCCCTGCTGATCCATGTCTACGGTTTGCTGAAAAAAAAGCGCTCGGATCAGGAACCCCGGCCGGTTGCCTTGAAGAAGCTGGAACTGTCGGCCCTGGTGGTGTTGCTGCTGGCACCGTTCATGCTGCACGGCCTGATCGGTATCAGCCACGAAGTGGAACACCCCCCGCGGGGACTCATGACCCGCCAGCTGTCGTTCAACAGTTACAAAGTCAGGGTTGCCGGTCAGCCCTCCGATATAGGCTTATACTGGTACGGGGCTTTCAGTGAGGGCCGGCATCACTCGCTGGTGGCCTGCATGCGATTTCGCGGCATCATTCTGAAGGAAGTGGCGGACGAGAAAAGTATTTATTACGGCGACAAAAAGTGGATGCGGGAGTTTTTCATCCACGACAAAGACTTGAAATCGAGCTATCCGGAATATCTGCTGGCGACCTTCTCGCCCTTTGCGACACCCGGGGTGCATGTTATCCTCGAGGCGCCTGCCGATGCCATGAGCCCGGCCTATTTCGCCAGCGAAAGTGAGCGCATTGCCAAGCGCCTGCACCAAATGTACGCCGGTCAATCCTAAATACGAGAGTTGTGAAAACTTCGATCCACTGCCAGTGGCAGCTTGGCGCCCACCCACCGGGACATGGTTTCGAAGTCAATGTAATGCCGGCGGTTTTTACGAGCCGTATATATTGATCAAGAGCTGCTCCAGCTTTTCTTCCAGCATTTCATATGAAAGGTACCGCCAGCCGAGCATGTAGTTGGTCTCGACCATTTTTGAGAGCTGCTCCGGGTTGCCCAGCAACTGCTTTACCCGCGTGATCGTATCGCCGGTAATGTATCCGTCAAATGAGATCACATCGAAGCCCTTGCTTTCGATGTCGGCCACGAAGATGGCATAGCGGTTGATGACGATGGGTTTCTTGCAGTAGATCGTTTCCACAAAAGCATTGCCATAGCCTTCGTACAACGATGGGTATACGACGATGTCGGCGTTCAGGTAGGCGTCCCACAGGGTGTATATCCGTTTGCCATCCGCGCTGGTTCCCCGACTGGTCGCGATCCGGTCGGCAACAAGTTTCAGATCCACATCGATAAATCCGGCGAACTCTTCGATGCGCATCAGGTATTCCTGGCCTTCGTCGCCGGCCTCGTGGGTGATCACCAGCGATGCCCTGTCGTGTCCGATTCTTTTGACCAGTTCGGCCGCCATCTCGATCCCTTTTCTGGAAACGATGCGGGTGGGCTGCAGGACGATCAAAGAATCTTCATCCAGCCCGATGTCTTTTCTGAACCGCCGGTTGTAATCATCCATCTCCGGCGGCAGCATTTTAAAATCCAGGATGTTGGGGACCAGGGTCCAGCTGGCACCGGTAAACTGCCCCATGGCATGGCCGGCCAGCGAGTTGATGACGACATGCTGAATGCTCGGATGAACCGGGGGAAAGGCCGCACGCAGATAATCGTATGCCACCGGGCTGTTGAAACGTTCGCGCTCCCAGAAGAAATCATGATGGTGCGCGATGGTGGGGATGCCGGTTTCGACGATAAATTCGGTGATGGCCAGTCCCAGGGGGATATTGACGGGAATGGCCAGGGCGTTTTGAACCACCAGAATGTCGAAGTTGAATCTGGCGTAAAATTTTTGGATTTCAGCCTTCAGGTCTTCTTTGATGTGTTGGATGCGCCGGCTGTGCTCTGGCGTGCGGCGCTTATGCACGAAGAGGGTATCCTGGATCTCCATGATTTCCGGGTGCTGAAAATGGGCCAGCGGGACCAGGTGGGAAACCGCAGGATCGGTGTCCAGTTCCCCGGCCATGTAGAAAACAGGACATTTCCTGGCGGCCATGACATCCTCCCATTTTTTGGTTTCCAGTGAGACGCCGTCCAGTCCGGCGAAGCGGGTGGAGATAAAACCGAAAGCAGGTGTTTTGCGTTCCCATATCGTCACAATTAAAGTCCTCTTTGAAATTGAAATAGTGCTGCCGCGGCCGGTGCCTGCCGCCGGACCGGGTCGCCCGGTCCCATACCCGGGCGCATTTTCCGGAATGCGAGCAGATACATTTTGGAACCATTACCACAAATGTGACGATTTGACTACTACGGCCTTGAAGTTTGGCTACCGGCAATGTAATATGCGATGAAACTTACTTCCGTAAGATAACCATCAAACACAATTTCAGCGTATGTCCTCTGCTCCCAAAAGCAAATCCGCCCTGGTGCTGGCAGGCGGCGGCATGACCGGCGCAGCGTATGAAATCGGTGCACTGACCGCCCTGGATCGCCTGTTCGATTCGGGGTTCTCCGTCAACAATTTCGATATCTATGTGGGAACCAGCGCCGGATCGATTCTGGCGACACTGCTGGCCAACCGGGTGGCGCCGACGGATATTTTCGAGGCGATCGCCCGGGATAAGCCCTCCCTGTTTAACTGGCGGCGCGAGGATATTTATCGGATCGACAGGCGCGAGCTGGTCTCTAATTTCCGGGCTGTGCTTGCGAACGTCTTTCGGATCATCAAAACCTATCGCCTCCACCGCTGGGATCTATCCCTGAGCGAAATTCTTCACATTTTTCAGGAACAGCTGCCGGCCGGACTCTATTCCCTCGATCCCCTGCAGGGTTATCTTTGCAGGGCGCTGCGGGATGCCGGCCTTCAGGACCAATTTGACCGAATCGATGCCGAGCTTTACATTGCCGCTTACAACCTGGACACGCTGGAAAGGGTCATTTTCGGTACCCCGCCATACCGCAACCTGCATGTGTGCCGGGCCGTCGCTGCCTCGTGCGCCTACCCGCTTTTCTTTCGGCCTTATGTAATTGAAGGTCATCATTATGTTGACGGCGCCGTCGGACGGGCGGACCACATCGATGTGGCCATCGACCACGGGGCCAGCCTGATCGTTATGATCAACCCCCGGGTGCCCATTGACAACCGGGACGAAGATACCTGTCTGCCGTCGCTTTCCCTGCATCAATGCGCCAGCATTTCGGAGCTCGGCGCCACCTTTGCCTGGGAGCAGGCCGGCCGCATCGAAAACCGCGAAAAAATGAAGATGGCCCTGGAAATTCTTCGCCTCAAGCACCCCGAAGTCGACATCGTCCTTTTCGAGCCGAGCAAAGCGGAGACCCTGCATTTCTTCCAGGGCCCCATGAGTGACGCGGCCAGGAAACACATCATGATCAGCGGCAATCATCAGACAACCCTGCAGCTGCGGGAGGCATTTGACGACTACCGGACCATTTTTGCGCGCCATGGTATCGCGATTACAAAAAGCGGTCTGACAGCAAGCGTCTCCCTCGAAAACCCATCCTGACTAATATCGGCCGAGGCGGACGAATCGACGCTTGCCGGCATTAAATCCCGGAAACCGGCAAAATTCTGAACAACATCGAAAAGCCATCCTGCCAGCCGCACATTGGTCCGATCTGAGGCATCGCAACCGATCGATTGTATTTTCCCAGCGGCGTTTGCCGCTGAAACTATCAAATTGATAGACTTTATCGTTGATCTCCTCCGCATGATCTGGTAGGTTCATCCTTATGAACCCACCTGAAGCTACATTCAGCCTCCTGCTCGTGGACGACGAACCTTCGGTGCTATCCTCCCTGAAGCGCGTTTTTTTTGAAGACGATTATAAGATCCATACCGCCGGTAATGGTGATCAGGCACTGGCGCTGCTGTCCGAGGCCAAAGTCGACGCCGCCCTGATCGATCTTAAAATGCCCGGGATGGACGGCCTGACGCTTTTGAAAAAGATGCACACGGATTATCCGCAGATCATGGTGATCATGCTGACCGGTCACGGCAGCATTCGGGAGGCCGTGGAGGCCGTGAAACTGGGAGCGGTCGATTTTCTTGAGAAGCCCTATGCACCTGAAGCCCTGCGTGCCCGCATCGCCCAGCTGCACCAGATCTGGAATCTCAGAGAAGAAAATCGCCGGCTGCGTTCCCGCATCGAATTCCAGTTCGGATTTGAGCGGCTGGTGGGCCATTCGACTGCCATGCTGAAACTCAAAGGACTGATTGCCCAGATCGGGCCCAATGATGCGCCCGTGTTGATCCAGGGGGAAACCGGGACGGGTAAGGAACTGGTTGCCCGGGCCATTCATCACCACAGCGCCCGTTCGGCCGGCACTTTTGTGCCGGTGGATTGCGCTGCTATCAGTGAAACCGTGATCGAAAGCGAACTTTTCGGCCATGTGAAGGGGGCTTTTACCGGTGCGCACATGTCGACCCTGGGTCTGGTGCGCTCGGCGGACGGGGGAACGCTGTTTCTGGATGAAGTCGGCGAACTGTCTCCGGCCATTCAGTCCAAACTGCTGCGGACCATACAGGAAAGTGAAGTGCGCCCGGTGGGCAGCAACAGGGCGTATCCGGTGGATATTCGCATCCTGGCAGCAACCAACCGGGAGCTGGCCAAAGAGGTGGCCGAGAACAATTTTCGCGAGGATCTCTTTTACAGATTAAACGTGGTGGTGGTAGAGGTGCCGCCCCTGCGGGAGCGCAAGGAAGACATTGCGCTGCTGACCAACTATTTTCTCAAACGGTTTGCCACCGATCTGGCACCCGCCAGGGAAGTTGCCAGACAAACTTACCTGTGCCTGGAAAACTATGATTGGCCGGGAAATATCCGCGAACTGGAAAACGTGGTCCGCCGGACCATTGCCCTGGGAAGAAACGAACGGATCGAACCGGAGGATCTGCCCGTCAACATTTTTGCACCCGCCGGGGATGACCCTCGGCCGGTCGAAACGCCTTCAGGCGACAGCATTTCCGCCTACGAAAAGTCGGCCATTCTGAATGCGCTGAAAAAAAGCGGGTATAACCGCAGAATCGCCGCTCAGATTCTTGGCATTGGCGAGGCCACTCTCTATCGGAAGATCGCCAAATATGGGCTGGCCGCCAAAACAGTCACTGGCGACGAGACCGGGTCCTGATGGGCAATGAAGATACCGGCTCTCCGGATTACCCTTGAACCGAAACCTGGTCTTCTGCCCCGATTCTCGGGTGATGCCTGGTACAGGGTCAACCGCTCCGATGGCAGCTACCGGCAGCTCCCTTTATCCGGGTCCTTCCAAAACATAGCATTTATCACAGAAAGCACCCGATGAAATGACTATCAATTTGATAGAGATCGAATCCGACCCATCTGCAATAAATAAAATATTAATATTTAATCCAGTTAGTTAGATTTAATTTAATTTTTTGGTATGGAATTCGCTAAGTAGTAGGATGGATACTATCTGCAAACAAAAGACTGATAACCCCCGCATCCCGGCGTATCAAGAATGGTTTTGCTTGTAGCAATGCCCAAATAAACTGGAGCATTTTGCACGCCACTCAAAAGGAGGGATTAAATGATCACAGATCGCCTGATATGGGAGGACGCCTTGAAAGAGCATTTTGACAACTTTTTACAGAAAGTGGAAATAGCCAAGGTGCCCGATGTCTACACCCTGACCTTTTTGAAAGCCGAGGTGGAAAAAATGGAAAAACACGTTCAGGAATGGATCGATCTGAGTAAGAAATTATAAATTTGGATGAGTCACCGGTCGTTGACGCATCGACCGCCGTGTGGATACGCCATCCCCAGCGTATCTTCCACTGCCTATGAAACGGCCAGCTTTTCTTCCCGGCAATGACTGCCGTGCTTCCTTAGCCTGATTTAGCGGGACCCAATCCGTTACAGCCCGAACGCCTTATCATTTTCACCGACCCTCAAAAGGATAGGCCTTGGCATGAGATGCCCTATCAATTTGATATCCTCGTATCGGTTAAGAATCGCATAGTAAAATTAATTAACAATTAATTCAGTTGTATAGAGCCGTCTATGATTTTTGGCATGATATTGGCTCTAGATAGTTTCTGTCCAATACCCTGGTTGCTGGTGGGTGAATCCGAAAATATTTTTTGCAACCCGGCCGCCTGCCAATTCATTGCGAATCACCACCCGGTTTTCGTTCAACGCTTCTGTTGTTACGGGGATGAGCTGATTGTGTCTGAGCCTGACGGCAATAGGAACGCAAAACCGGGTCGAATGGCAGTTAATTCAACTCCGTCCTAAACTGGATACTATCGCCATAATCTGGAGACCCGAACCCATGCCTGATGGATGCGAACCGTCGCCGAACTCAAAGAAAAGGGCGTTGATCATTGGAAAAACCGATCCCCGGGTCGAACGTATCATGTACCGATTGGCTGAATTTTTCGGCGGGGTTGAACTGCTGACCGATCCAGGGCGGCTAAAATCAGAGGCTGATGATAATATCGCGCTCATTGTGGCTACGGACACCCTGGGGGATGGGTTGAATCAACATTTTTTTGAAAGTCTCAGATCCCTTCATCCCCGTGCCGGGCTGTTGTGCCTGTTCGACCGGACATCCCGGCAAATAGAGAAATCCATGCGCAGCGCCGGTTTGCTCTTTTTGGGCTCATATGAGCATTTCGATGACTGCTATGACAGCGTTCTGGAGAGGGCCTTTCGGACACAGCAAGCACATAAATATCAACCCTGTCAAAACCCAAGCATACCGCTGAAAACTTGGAGGACCGCGAAACGTGCCAAGGTGTAGGAGGCGTGACCGGAGGCTTTAAACCGATGATAACATCGGATTTGAGAATCAAATGGGCGGCGAAGAAAATGATCACCAACAGCAGACTAATCCTATTGCGGGCAATTTGCGCAAGCGGTTTTTTCCTCAGCCTGCCACTGCATGCTGAGAGTATCACCTTCGGTGTCATCACTTCCGATAAACCCTCAACCATGTATCGCAAATTCCAACCGATGCTGGACTATCCGGAAGCGCACATGACCCCTGGGGGGGGGTAAGAGCGGCATTCAAAAAACAAGCTTGATCACGGGCACACAAATAAAGTATTAAATAAACGTTTGAAAACAAATAGATTGCAATAGCAAATGCTTTCATGCCGCCCCGCTTGCGATTGCTTCAGCGATTCTTCAATTAACTTTAACGGCCAGGCGCCATCGGTTAACGGAGGGTTTTTCCATGTTGACAATCGACGCACTCAAAGCTGAAACCGCCATCCCGGCTATCATCGTTGATCGCGATGGCACCATTGTACACATCAATGAGGTCTTTGAAGAAACCTGGGGCTGGCGAAAAGACCAGCTGGTCGGCGAATCGCTGACCACCATCATACCGGACAATCTCAGGGATGCCCATCACATGGGATTCTCCAGGTTTGCGGTAACCGGCAAACCCACGATTTTGAATCAGGCGCTCGAGCTGATTATTTTGAAAGCGGACGGCCAAAAGACCCCTGCCGAGCATTATATTGTTGCCGAAGAAATTGACGGCAATTGGGTATTCGGCGCTACGATCAAGCCGCTGGACGACAGTGGTGCCGATTCCTGACGATCGCTATGACCGAAAACAGAAAAAACAAGTTGAGAGAGCTGCGCGCGACCCTTGGCAAGATAGAAGTCGCCCTCGGAACGATTTCCGACGCCATTGTCTGGACGGATCAATTAGGGCAGATCCAGTGGTGCAACAAGCCCTTTGATGATCTGGTCGGCAACCCCCACATCCTTAACCTGGGCAAATCTCTGGTTGAACGGTTGCCCTTGCATGAGCATGGCACGCGCCTGCCCGATCAGGGGCATCCGGTCAATTTGATACTGCAAGGCAAGAAAAATATCGAAGGCTACTACGAGTTCGTCGGCGGCGCAAAAAAGGCTTATCTGGAGTTTCTGGGGAGATACCAGGAAATGCCGGGCTCCGGCGAATCCGCCGTCGTCGTCCTACGGGATATCACCGAAGAAAAGAATCTGGAACAGATCAAACTCCAGAGCGCGGCCCTGAATCGGGCCGCCAACGCGATCGCCATTACCGATAATCAGGGGGCGGTGATATGGGTGAATCAATCATTCACGGAGCTTACCGGGTACTCGCTGGAAGACGTATACAGCCGGAAACTCAACATCCTTAAGTCCGGTCAGCACGATCAATCTTTTTACCGCAATTTATGGGATACCATTCTGGCCGGAGAGGTCTGGGAGGGGGAAACCGTCAATCGCAAAAAAGACAAGAGCCTGTACGTCGAGCAGCAGACCATCACGCCGGTGATGGATGGAAACGGCAAGATTTCGCATTTCATCGCCATCAAACAGGATATCAGCCAGCGTAAGAAAACCGAGGAGGAACTCGAAGTCTACCGCACCAGGCTGGAGAAAATGGTTGCTGAAAAAACCCGCGAACTGGAAGCCGCGCAGCTGGAGCTGGTGAACCGGGCCATGGAAGCCGGCATGTCACAGATGGCCGCCATCGGGCTGCACAATATCGGAAATGCGATTACGCCGCTAAACGTGCTGACGGATAAGATGAAGTCCAGGGAGCTGGAAACCATGTCGCGCCTGCTGCATAAATGTCATGACGACCTTAAAGGCCACGCCGACGATCTCGGTGAATATGTCAGCGCTGGGCAGCGCGGACGGCAGGTTTTTGACTACATGGGTGAGTTGATCGATTCTCTGCGTGCGTATGATAAGAAACAATTCGACATGTTTGAGAAAATGGAGACAGCACTTGCTTACATATCCCAGATCCTCACCCTCCAGCAATTTTATGCCAGTGGCAGTCAGGAAATCAAAGAGCTGGTCGACCTGAACAACATGCTCGAGGATGCGATCAGCCTTCAAATGGGAGCGCTTGAAAAGCGGCAGATTAATATCAAACGCAGTTTGGCAGAGCCATTGCCTAAATTGCTCATCGATAAGAACAGACTCATGCAGGTTATTGTAAACCTCATTAAAAACAGCTGCGAAGCGATTGAGTCGCACCAATCCGCTCCGCAAGACAAGGTCATTGAGATCAAGACCTTTACCCAGAACCATCAAATAGGATTTGAAATCGTTGACAGCGGCATCGGGGTCAATCCGGCGGAAATCGACACTATTTTTAAGCTTGGAAAATCCAAAAAGGGGTCTACCGGCTTTGGGCTTTACTACTGCAAAATGTTTGTCGAGAAATGCAACGGAAAACTGATTTTTTTCAGCCGGGGGCTCGGAAAAGGAGCTTCTGTCAGGGTGGCCTTTGATGAAAGCGGAGGACATCATGAATGATAACAATCTTCGAATTATCGTCATAGACGATGACCCGGGGGTTCGCGATGCCTTTAAGGAAATTCTGACCCAGCCGCCGTCATCGGGCATTGCCGAAAAGGGAGCAGCCCTCTTCGGAGAGGAAATGCCGGGGCTTACTTCCTGCGCCCCCCAAACCTACGAACTCACCTTGACGGAAAACGGCGAGCTGGGCGTTGATGCCGTGCGGCGTGCGCTGGAACGGCACCAGCCCTTTTCGGTCGCCTTCATCGACATGAACATGCCGGGAATTGATGGCGCCGAGACGGCAAGACGGATATGGGTGCTGGACCCAAACATAAAGATCGTCATTGTTACCGCCTTCAGCGAGTATCGACCCTGTGACATTATCCATATCGCCCAGCGCGACGATATTTTTTATCTGCGCAAACCGTTTAACTCAGAAGAAATCAGGCAGTTTGCCAACGCTCTGACCCATGCCTGGGATACCGAGCGTCAAAGGGAGATTCTGGCGCAAAAGCTCGAAGCGGTTAATGCTGAGCTTGAGGATGTGAACCAGAACCTGCAGCAGAAGGTCAATGAGCAAACGGCCTTGCTGATCCAGTCTGAAAAAATGTCTTCCCTGGGCGTCTTGGCCGCCGGTGTGGCCCATGAGATCAACAACCCCATATCCTTTATCCATGGAAATCTTGACACGATCCGCAAATACAGCGCTTCGGTTACCAAATTGCTTCAAAAATATCGATCGCTGGAAGAAGCCGCTTCACGCCGGGGCGGCGTTGAAATTCAGGCCCTGATCGCGGAGATCAATGAATTTAAAGCCGGGCATAAAATTGATTTTATCCTGGAGGATATCGTCAGCCTGGCGGATGAATCCCTGGACGGAACGCGACGTGTCCGGGATATTGTAAGGGAGTTGAGAGGATTTTCTCACGCCGATGATACAACGCCGCAGCCCGCGGACCTGAACGAAATCATAGAAAAGACCTTGACCATGATCGGCCGCGAGCTCAGTCCGAAAACAGAAATTATCAGGGACTACGGCGAATTGCTGCCGGTGAGATGCTATCCGCAAAAGCTCGCTCAGGTGTTTTTGAACGTGTTGATAAATGCCGCCCAGGCTGTCGGAGAAAAGGGGACCATTTACATTGCTACCCGTGGTGTGATGACGGCGAGCAACGCGGACCCCTCAAAGGTAGAAATATGCATCACCGATACCGGTCAGGGAATTCCGGCTGACGAGATGACGAAAGTATTCGATCCTTTTTTCACCACCAAACCGGTGGGCGCGGGAACCGGTCTGGGGTTGAGCATCTCTTACGACATTGTCAAATCTCACGGCGGCGAGATGTTGATTGACAGTAGTGAAAATAAAGGTACCACCGTTCGCATCATTGTGCCTGTGGGTGGAGGGGGGGGGTGAGGTTCCATCCTGAACGGAAGTATTGACGGGCCGCAACCACCCCTCAACCCAAAACGACTTAGTGTGGATAAAACATCAATCTTGAAAACCATGGATGCGAAACTCTATCAACGACTCGAACAGCGTATCGGCCCCGACCATCTGCGCAAAAGGGTTGGCCGGCAGGTGGAGTTGGCGGCCAAGTTTTATGCCCGGGGCGGTTATGCCTCCTTTCACCTGGAAAATGTTGAACTGCTGCCGGTCATTTTAAAATTTCTGTTGAAAATGCTTCTGCTCTACAAGCGCGGTTTGCAGAATGCGTTGGATTACAGGGTTGAGCATATGCAGGTCGCAATTGAAAACCTGCCGAAAGCGTTTCACGGGTTTCGTCTGTTGCAGCTGAGCGATATCCACGCCGACGGCATTGCGGACGGGGGCCAAAAACTGATTGCCATCCTGGAGCAGATCAAAACCGATCTGTGTGTGTTAACCGGAGATTTCAGGTTTTTAACCCAGGACGATTATGGGCCGGCGCTGAGGCAAACTGCCGCACTTGTTGGGGCAATACATGCGTCCCACGGGGTTTTCGGAATCCTGGGCAATCACGATTTTATCGAATTTGTCCCCGCCCTCGAGGGGGCCGGTGTGAACATGCTTTTAAATGAAGCGGTCCCTATCCGCAAAGATGGGGCTGAAATTTGGCTGGCGGGCATCGATGATGCCCATTTGTACGATTGCCATGATTTGGCCAAAACACTGGCGACGGCGCCTGGCAGGAGCACAAAAATACTGCTTTCTCACACGCCGGAGACCTATGCCGAGGCCGCTGCAGCGGGCATTGATTACATCCTTTGCGGGCACACCCACGGGGGGCAGATCTGTCTTCCGGGAGGCTTTCCGCTGATCACCAATGCCAGGTGTCCCCGGCGGTTTTGTGCGGGGCCATGGCATTTTAACGGTATGCATGGTTATACTTCTAAGGCTACCGGTGCCTCCTGCTTGCCGGTCCGATTCTTTTGCCCACCCGAGGTGACGATCCATGAACTGCTCTGTGAAGGCTAATACAAAGGGGAGCGTCGGTAAGCGCCCCGAACCGTGAAAGGTCCGGCATGATGGCAATCACGAAATTCGAGGGACAAAAGGCCTTATATACAATGACGACGCATGATAGAAGAATACTGATAATCGATGACGACCCCGGGGTCCGGGAAGCCTACGATCAGATCCTATCGGCCGAGCCGGTGTCAGACATTATGTCCAGAGGTATAGAACTTTTTGCCGGGCAAGATTTCAATATCCCGGCCAGGCCTGACGGGCAATATGATATCACGTTGACCGACTGCGGAGAAGCCGGCGTGGCGGCCGTTAAAGAATCCGTCGGCTCCCGGAGACCTTTTGCGGCGGCCTTTGTCGACATGATGATGCCGGGCATCGACGGCGCCGAGACGGCCAGGCAGATCTGGCAGATTGATGCCGATATCAAAATCGTCATCGTCACGGCCTACAGTGACTACACACCCGATGACATCGTTAACCTTGTCGGCAGGGAAGATCTTTTTTACCTGCGCAAACCCTTCAATCCGGCGGAGATCCGACAATTTGCCAGGGCACTGACCAACCAGTGGGAACTCGAGCGCGAAAAAGAGGTCCTAGCCGCCAAGCTGGCCCGGGCGCGTGAACAGGAGATCACCACCGCCGCCAGAATTCAGCAAACCCTATTGCTGGGGCGACCGCCGCAGGATTTCAGCGGGATTGAAATACACCATAAAACGATCCCTTCGCAAAAAGTTGACGGCGACTTTATCGATTTCATCCGACTCGATGACACCACTCTGGATATCATCGTCGGCGACGTCATGGGCAAAGGGGTGCCGGCCGCGCTGATGGGAGCGGCGCTCAAAAGTCAGCTGCTGCGTGCCTTAAACGATCTCATGCGGGCTGAAGGCTCCGCCAAAAACCCGAAGCCGGAAGATATTGTTTCCGCCGTTCAGGCCGACATGATACAGCAGTTTGAAGATCTCGAAACCTTTGTGACCCTCTGTTATGCGCGCTTTGATATGGCGCAGCAAATGATCCGGTTCGTTGATTGCGGCCACATGCGCACCATCCACCTGGATAAAAACAGCGGTGCCTATCGGCTGCTGGAGGGTGTCAACATGCCGCTGGGATTTCCGGAAAAAGGGGCCTTCACCCAGATATCCGTGCCGTTCAATCCCGGTGATGTCTTTATTTTCTATTCCGACGGGCTGACGGAAGCCAGGAACAGGCAGGCTGAGATGTACGGCGAGCAGCGTCTGGCGGATTTCGTGCAGCAACATGCGGACAGCAATCCCCGGGAGCTGATTCAAAACATCTGGCAGGATGTGGTTGATTTTGCGCAGTCGGATATTTTTTCAGATGATTTTACCTGCATCGGGGTTCGAATCATGGATATAGGAAAAACAGAGGCGGTGCATACCCTCGAAGAAATACTGGATATCCAGAGTGATCTAAACGAGCTGGCGCGGGTGCGCGAGTTTGCCGGCAGTTTTTGTACCCGGGCCGCACCGGAATTTTTGGACCGCTCCCGGATCGACCTGATCGAGCTGGCGGTCAACGAGGCCGTCGTCAATGTCATCAAGCACGCTTACAGCGATGCAAGCGATAAGCCGGTGCGGCTCGAGGCACGACGGTTCCCCGGGCAAATCGTATTTCGCCTTTACGATTGGGGACAGCCTTTTGATCCGGCGGCGGTGCCGCCGCCGACTTTTGACGGATCTAAAGATCACGGCTTCGGCGTCTATATCATCGAGCAGGCCGTCGATGAAATCGAATATACCCGCGATGAAAACGGCAGAAATTGCGCCACCATGAGAATCAATCTGAGAGGAGGAAAACGACATGCAGTTTGAAAGTGAAAAAATAGGTGATGTGGTCGTTGTAAAAGTTCAAACGGAAGTCCTTGATGCCGCCAATGCCAAGGAATTTAGGGCCGCCATCAGCCCCATTCTGGAGGCGGATGTCAAAATCGTGTTCGATATGAGCCCGGTAAATTTTCTGGACAGTTCCGGCTGCGGAACGATCCTGTCCTGCCTGCGGCAACTGAACAGTGCCGGGGGCGATCTGAAGATGTTCGGTCTGCAGCAGTCGGTCCGGACCCTGTTCGAACTGATTCGTCTGCACCGCATCATCGACATTTTCAACACCCGCGATGAGGCCGTCAACGCCTATCGCATGTGAAACCCATTGCCCCAGGAGAAGACCCGTTCGTCCCCGAAACATGGG
>Ga0209536_100002759_pt1 | contig 28547 bp, 19 predicted proteins | sample DeeMarSeWOR28_12_FD_187461 | JGI IMG/M metagenome (GOLD analysis project Ga0209536, IMG submission 187461) | Marine sediment microbial communities from White Oak River estuary, North Carolina - WOR-2-8_12 (SPAdes) (version 2) | ecosystem: Environmental > Aquatic > Marine > Intertidal zone >... | reverse complement strand
CAACATCGCTGAGATCATGCTGCGCGATCATCCACGAAACCGTCTCATCAAGCACCTCTCCCACTGCTGTATCGTGTATCGTTGCCCTGCTGCCCGCAACTATTTCCTCGGACGTTTTGAGGCGCCCCTGCCAACCTCCACCGGCTGCAACGCACGCTGCATCGGCTGTATTTCACTGCAGGAAGGCACTGGCATTCCCTGCACCCAGGACCGCATCGATTTCATTCCTACCCCCGAGGAGATCGCCGAGGTTGCGCTGGGGCACATCCGGCGCGCGGACAGGGCTGTTGTCAGCTTCGGTCAGGGCTGCGAGGGGGAACCCCTGACCAACTGGAGAACTCTCATGGAGGCCATAGCCCTGATCCGTGCCCAGACACGGGAGGGCACTATCAACCTCAACACCAATGCCAGCAAACCGGAGATCCTGAGATATCTCCTTGACGCAGGTCTGGACAGTATCAGGGTGAGCCTCAACTCGGCCCGCGAGGATCTTTACACCAGGTATTTCAGGCCTCGGGATTATACTTTCGAAGATGTGGTAAAAAGCATGGAGGCAGCCAACAGGAAGGGCAGATTCGTATCCGTCAACTACTTTGCTTTCCCGGGTGTCACCGATGAACCTGAAGAACTGGCCGCCATATCCAGGCTTCAGGAGCGAACCAGGTTCGACATGATCCAGTGGAGGAATCTCAACATCGATCCTGACCTGTACCTGAGAAGGCTGGGTGGAGAAAGGTCCACACCGCTGGGGATCCTGAGGATGATGGACTTGCTGAAGAAGAGTTACCCCGCCCTGAAATTCGGGTACTTCAATCCGGCGTTAAGGTGAAGGGAAAGTTTGGGGTTTGAGGTTTTGCATAAAACATCGAACTCAAAACCCAAAACTTAAAATTCAAATCATTATCTGCCCTCCCTATGTCCTTTGATTTCTGTTTTAAAATTGGCGAAAAAAATGCACAATAAAGATGCCTGATACCGTTTGTTGCTAATATATGGTAATCTGCTTCCCAAAATAACCGAATGGACCAGAAAAGGGCTCTTTCTTCTGCTGTACCGCCCAGGAGCAGCTGCAGCGGATGTAAGCGTAGTCATTCATATTTTTCGGACCAAACAGCACAGAGGTGAAAATGTCGTTATAACAGACGGAAATGGAACGCTTTTTGCGTACATCAAGAGTTATAAAGGTTTGTCTCGCCCACGGAGAGCCCAATGAAAAGAGGTGAACGTTTCGTTGTCGGGGTGTCCCCTGAGCTGGACCCACGGTCAGTCGAAGCCGTCATTCACAAACTGAACGTCCTGCTCAGGGCATCAATGATATACAGCCTGAGACTGGAATTCAATTCCGCCCTGAAGGTCGTCATCGATCTGGCCAGAGAACTGACAAGTTTTGACAAGGCGATCTTCTACCTGTACGACGAGGAGGAGAAGTCCTATTTCCCCGGCCTCATCGACGGCTTTCCTGAAGGTCTGCCGACCAATTTCCAGCGCGGGAACATCTTTGTTGACTGGACTATTGAGAACAGGCTCCCCATCCGCATCGAAGAACCACGCACCCAGGAGATCAGGGAGACCATGGAGAAGATCCCTTATCAGTCCATGGTCTCGATCCCCATCCTTGTGGGCAGCGATATCCACGGAGTGCTCCAGCTGTTTAGCACCGATCCCCATCATTTCAAGGATGAAGACGTTCGTTTCCTCTGGATCCTCATTCTTCAGCTTGAAGGGCTGTTCCACAAGATAGCCATGCCCGTCATTGGTCATGCAGAAGACCATGATCCCTTCACGGGCCTCCCCACGAAATCCCGCTTTGAAGAAGAGCTGAACCGCGAATTCCTGCGAAGCAGGCGCAACACGCGGCCGTTCAGCGTTTTCTTCATTGAGATCGACAATTTCCACAAAGTGCAGGATCAGGTGCAGTCCCTCAAGGGAGGGATCCTTCTCCGTGAAGTTGCGGAACAGGTCATCCCCATGATCCGGAAGATCGACACCTTCACTCGCTACTCCGAGTCATCGCTGGCTCTGCTCCTGCCTGAAACAGACCTGCGCGATGCCAGCCTTCTGAGCAATCGACTGCGAAGCCGTATCGCTTCCTCCACACACACTGCATTAGGTGCAGGACCTGATTTCAAACTTACAGTCAGTGTAGGGGTTTCCGGATTCCCGCAGGCTGTAACGATCAGCGACATTCTCGGAGAAGCGCTGGGGAACTTGAAGAAGGCAAAGGATGCGGGAGGGAATCAGGCCGTGAGCAGGTACCTGGGAGCTCACGAAATGGCAGATCGACCGGTATCTGTGGACCTGCAGGAACTCCTGGACACCATCGGCACGGTGTTTGACATGGAGAACCTCCTGTCCCACCTTGTGGAGTTCTTCTCCCGCCTGAGCGGGGCGGATCGTGTCTCCATCATGGTCACCGATGAATCCGGTGAAAAACTGGTCTTCAAACACGGTGTCGGGTTCCAGGGTTTCGAAGAGGAGATCCGCAAAACGGTCCTCGAGGTGGAGGACAGCATTTGCGGACAGGCTCTTAAACAAAAGGAACCATTGCTGGTAGATAACGTGGACGTCTTCATGCCTACTCGAGCCCGACACGGGCTCAGATACAGCTCTCCATCCTTTCTGTCCATACCGCTCATCTATGGCGAGGAAGGCATAGGCGTTATCAACTTCAGCAACCGCAGGGACGACGGCAGTTTTTCTGAAAAGGACCTTGATGTCATCCTTCCCCACGTTCAGACAATAGCCAGGCTGCTGGCCGAGGGAAAACGTTTCAGCACCATACAGAAGGACTTTCTTCACGACACGGCCAAGACCCTCCTGCATATCTCTGAGGACAAGAGCCCCTACCTGAGGGGGCACAGCGAACGTGTTTCAGAAAGCTGCTACCAGGTGGCCCAGCTTCTGAAACTGCCGGAGACAGAAGCCCGGCGCATAGCCAACGCGGGGAGATTCCACGACCTGGGCCGTATCGCTGTTGATGAATCGATCCTTGGTAAAGAGGGCCCTCTGGACAACAACGAAACGAACATAATGCGCCAGCACCCGATGTGGAGCGCACGGATCCTGCAGAGCTTCCCCAATCTTGAAGTTGACATGCTGGCAGTCCGCACCCATCACGAGAGAGTGGACGGTAAAGGTTACCCGGACGGCCTCATGGGCGAGGAGATCCCCATGGGGGGACGCATTATCGCCGTTGTTGACGCCTTCGACGCCATGACCCACGAACGCCCTTATCGAGCAGCCATGTCCCAGGAGGAGGCCTTCCGCGTCCTCGATGAAAGAATAAAGACGCAGTTTGACAGCCGTGTTGTCCAGGCGCTCAAGGAAGGCGTGAACGGCAGACAGAACTGACCTCATTGCCCTCGCTTTAATTTCCTTTACTCGATCCGATTGAAGGACTATATTCCCAACGTCATGCACCGCCTCTACGGAATCCTTCTCTGCTTTCTCGTCATCAGCATGGTCCTGGGCATGCTGTTTGTCGGTCTTTACCCTTTCAATTTTTCCCCCCCCAACCGGGCTTCCTTTACCGAGGATGGAGGAATTCAATTCTTCGGAAGGGGGATCGCCTACAGGTCCGGGACCGGTGTCTGGCCTCCGAAAAACCCTGTCACCCTGGAGCTGGTGCTGCAACCGGAGAGGACCTACCATCACAGGACCCCCCACATCCTGTCCCTGTGCGACAGATCGGGGCATGAAGTGATGTACCTGGGCCAGTGGGAGGATTCCCTCATCATCCGTCTCGTGGAAGACAACGTCCTGGGCGAGGAGATCCAAAGGGAGATCGGCGCCGATAATGTGCTCCGTCCGGGCCTGCCGGTTCACATTTCCCTCGTCTTGAACAAGGGGAAAGCTGAGATCTACTCCAACGGTGAACTGGTACGAAAATACGACGATTTCGGATTTTCCTCGGCCGCCCTGAAGCGGCCCATCCACACCCTCGTCGTGGGCAACGCTCCCACCGGGGACAGTTCATGGAGGGGGAAGGTCATGGATCTTAACGTTTTGAGCGGTTTGACGGATCCGGCTTCCCTACGAAACCGGTATGAACAGAAGAACGCCAGCCCTGGCCAGGGGATGCGGCGTTTTATGATCCCCGAAACACTCACCCCCATCAGGAGGGAGTTCCTTTCCCTGTCTTCCCTCAATGATGTTGATGAAAGGTCCTTTTACAAGGACGTTTTTATCAATGTGGCCGGTTTTGTCCCCCTGGGCTTGGCCCTCTCCATGCTGTTTTCAGGAATTCCCATCAAAAAAAATGCCGCACTGTATTTCCTCATCCCTGTTCTGACGGGTGGTCTGTTGAGCCTGTTTATTGAAACAAGCCAGTCCTTCCTCCTTTCCCGAAGCTCCTCCATGACCGATCTTGTGCTGAATATGCTGGGGTCGGGGATCGGCGTGGTGGTTTATCTGGGTGGGGAAAAAATAATTTCAAATCTCAAGTTCCGGATTCCTGATAAAAACCGCGGCCTGCATTGCTGAGCATCGTCAAAACACGGCAACACGGAAACGGGCGGGGCATGGGAGTGCAGATCTAGCTGTGTCCAGGTGTCTGCGTGTCCAGGTGTCTTCGTGAGAGTTCCCAACTCGGTGGTTGTTATCCCCTTCACAACCGGGCTTCCGGTGTCATCAAAACCTTTCCCCCGCTGCTTGGAGTCCATGACCGGTTCAGGCAGAGAATTTACCTAACCCCTCTGCTCCTTTCCTTCTTGCCCGCGGGGGACGCCTCCAGTCCCCAGTGCTCAGAAGGGGTCTAGAAGGGAGCTCAAAGGGCCTCGCATGGAGTTCAAAGTTCGCCGTATCACCGGCAGCCGGTACCAGAAACAGTTCAGCCCCTGATCCGAAACAATCGGATTCAGGGGCTGAGGAAGTACTGGTATTCAAGGAGGACTTTATGAAAGGAAGCTTTTACCCTCTGCAGGACCTCCCTGTTCCTGTCTGATGTCTTCTCAGGTGGCAGGGAGGTCCTGCTCTATCCTTCAAACCAAGCGGTTACCCTTCCTTAAAGGCAAGCGCCGAAAGCAGAATCATTACGGGTCCCGCACGCAGCGGAAACCTATGGTGACTTCGCCCAAAGCTGGCTCATACTCGTGGCGCATGGAAACCCTTACGGAGTCTATGACGGGGTCAAAGACTTCGGTGTAGTTCCTGGGGGAGAGGTAGGCGCCGCCCCGTTCCACTTTATACGTACCCACCGTCGTATTGATCGGGTCATACACCGGGTCCGGTAGACCATAATAGAACCCTCCGCTATACCAATCGGCGACCCATTCGTGGACGTTGCCCGCCATGTCGTAAAGTCCGTAGCCGTTGGGTTCGGAGCCGTTATACGCATAGAACCCGCCCGGCCCAGTGTCCTCGGGGACCCAGGCGTCCTGCCAGGGTTCCCAGGAAGTTTTGTAGTTGGCGTAATTGCCGCTGTCGATGATATCCCCCCAGGGGTAGCGTTTGCCACTGAGGCCGCCCCGGGCCGCATACTCCCACTCCGCCTCCGTGGGGAGACGCTTGCCCTGCACCGAGCAGTACTGGCTCGCCTGGTTCCAGTTGACGTAGATCACCGGGAAGTTGTCGTAATACGAGTTGCCGTAATAGTAGGGTGACGTCCTTCTCGTATCACTGACATTAGAGGCCGGCGGTGTACAGTCACCCGCATCCTCGCAAGCTTCGTATTCGGCGTTGGTCACCTCGTACTTGTCCATGTAAAAGTTGGACGTAAAGCACACGGTGTGGACCTCCGTTTCGTCAGCCCATCCCTCTTGCAGGGAGTCGCCCATTTCGAAACATTGCCCTCCGGCGGCTATGAGAACCTCACCGCCCACCGCGTTGCCATAGCAGTTCTTGTTGCCTGGGTGCACCGTATCATCGCTGTCATCACAATCCCCGGCTGTGGCCAGCAATTCGAAACGCTCGTAATCATCAGAACCGGGTGGCCAGGTGGTCGTGTCTCCGGGGGAATAGCCATCCCCGTCTGCGTCCAGATACCACAAGATCCCATCGTCGATCACGCCATCACAGTCATCATCGAGGGAGTTACTGACCTCCTCAGTGGCACCGGCTAACGGATTACAGGTATCTGCACCCCACGCGCCGGCGGTACACGTGCTCTCACCGGTATTGCCGGCGCACTCGCCAGTGCCGCAGGTGGTGCCCTGGGTGAACGCGTCGATCACGCCGTCACAGTCGTTGTCCAGGTTGTCACACTGTTCCGCTGAGGCTGTAACATCCTGAACACAATTCAAAACGCCGCTCTGACACTGGGTGGTGCCGTCCTCACAGACACCCAGACCGCCTGTGTCGCAATAAGCACCTCCGCCCGGATTGTTATCGTCGGGCACACCATCGCAGTCGTTGTCAAGGTTGTCACACACCTCAGGTGTAGGAGAGCCTTCGACCGCATCACAGACGACACCAGTGCCGAGGGCATCACAGATAAAGTTGCCCGTAGACGCGCACTCCCCGAGGCCGACAGAACATGGATTTCCAAGATTGACGAAAGTTTCATCGGTGCCGTTCACGCAGTTGTCGTCGATGCCGTTGCACAGCTCGATGGCACCGGGATGCACCGCACCGTCAGCAGGATCACAGTCGGTGTTGTCACTGACGTAACCGGTCGGCTGGCCGCATGCCTGCAGGCTGTCGGCCGGAGCGCCGTAGCCGTCGGAATCCCCGTCGGCGTAGAAGGTGTACAAAGTGAGCCCTTCATCGATGCCGTCGGCGCAGTTGTCATCAACGCCATTGCACACTTCGGTGGCGCCGGGATGGACCGTACTGTCAGCGGGTGCGCAGTCCAGGTCGTTGCTCACGTAGTCGGCCGGAGCCACACAGGCCTCCTGGGTCGTCGCCGGATCGCCATAATCGTCAGAATCCCCGTCCTCGTACCAGGTGGCCGCGTTGGTCACGCCGGAACCCGGATCGTCATCAGCCAGACCGTCACAGTTGTTGTCGACGCCGCCGTCGCACACCTCGTCGGCCCCGGGGTTGATCGTACTGTCAGCGGGTGCGCAGTCCAGGTCGTTGCTCACATAGTCAGCCGGGGCCACACATGCCACCTGGCTTGTGGCGGGATCCCCATAGCCGTCCAGATCCCCGTCCTCGTACCAGGTAGCCTGGTCCGTCACACCGGGGTCCAGGTCGTCGGCCAGACCGTTACAGTCGTTGTCGACGCCGCCGTCGCACACCTCGTCGGCATCGGGGTTGATCGTCGCGTTGGTATCGGCACAGTCAGCGAGGCCAGATGCCGCAACCACCCATTGGATAGTCGTCGCGCCGTCGGGGTCCACACAGGCCATGATGGTGTCACCCGCCTCCGTGAAGCCGTCCTCGTCCTCGTCGTGGTACCAGGTGGCCTGGTCCGTCACACCGGGGTCCAGGTCGTCGGCCAGACCGTTGCAGTCGTTGTCGACGCCGCCGTCGCACACTTCGTCGGCCCCGGGGTTGATCGCGTCGTCACCGGGGGCGCAGTCGGTGTTGTCACTCACGTAGTTGGCCGGGGCCACGCATGCCACCTGGCTTGTGGCGGGATCCCCATAGCCGTCCAGATCCCCGTCATTGTACCAGGTGGCCTGGTCCGTCACGCCGGAGTCCAGGTCGTCGGCCAGACCATTGCAGTCGTTGTCGATGCCGCCGTCGCACACCTCGTCGGCATCGGGGTTGATGGAGGGGCTGGTATCGGCACAGTCGTCTTGTCCTGACGCAGCACCGACCCAGTTGATGGCGGGCCCGTCAGGATCGACACAGGCCGTCGTGGTGTCGCCCGCTTTCGTGAAGCCGTCCCCGTCAGCATCGTGGTACCAGGTGGCCGCATTTATCACACCGGAGTCCAGGTCGTCGGCCGATCCGTTGCAGTCGTTGTCGATGCCGCCGTCGCACACCTCGTCGGCATCGGGGTTGATGCTAGAGTTCACGTCGTTGCAGTCATCCAGCGTGGACCCGGCAGCCACCCAGTTTACGCTGACGCCGTCAGGATCCACACAGGACGTCGTGGTGTCGCCCGCTTTCGTGAAGCCGTCCCCGTCAGCATCGTGATACCAGGTGGCCTGGTCTGTTACACCGGGGTCCAGGTCGTCGGCCGATCCGTTGCAGTCGTTGTCGATGCCGCCGTCGCACACCTCGTCGGCCTCGGGATTGATGGCAGCGTCGCTGTCGTCACAATCGCCGTCCGTAGCCGTTAAACTGGTGTCCAGATAGTAGCCCTCAGGGGGCGCCTGGCCAAGGATGGTTGTGCCGTCCGAATACTGGTCCCCATCTGAATCCTTGTACCAGGTCATGCCGCTAATAAAATAGGGATTGGTCGGATCAAGGTTGCCCATGTTGAGGCCGTTACTGTTGAACACGGTGAAAAGGCCCTGGTAGACCGTATAGCCCCCCACTAAAACGTTTATGGAGTGGGACCCGACCTCCACTTCGGCCCAGAAGGCACCGTTGATGTCCGTGGTCACCTGGACCGGCGTGCTGGTGATGGTCACAAGAGCATTGGAGATGGGAACTCCTTCGCTGTCGAGGATTCTCCCGGTCACTTCGGCCATGGCAACGGTACGGCTGCCGCCGCCACCGCCACAGGCACTGATTGCCCCCATCATGATCAACACCACACAGAGGGCTACAGCGATCTCTTTTAAAGGTTTCATCTATTCCTCCCTTCTCAAATACCGAACCCGGCCTTCATCTCAGGAAACCGAACACCCTGAATACAGGTTCAACGTCGATGTACCAGGTGCGCAGGCTCCCTTGGCCGTTATGAAATCCACCTGATTCCTCTCCTGATCAAAACAAAAGTCCCTCGTGCAAACAGATGATCGCACCAGGTTCCTGGTGTTATCAAAACGCCTGCCCTTGAGCTTTACTTCCATGTCAAACCGCATGTCGCTCCAATTTATTCCAGGCTTATCCTTGAAAATCTGATCTTCAAGCGAATATCTGACTGTTGTTCCTCCCGTCCCGGAAAGGTAAAAATTTCTTGCCTCCGGGGTGCGACCCCAGCCCCCTGGTCCAAGAGCCATGGTGCTGCTTCAGGGTTGGAGCCATATATGTACAGGATTATCAGCAATCATTGTGCCAACCTGATATTGTTCCAACTTAAAGCCTTTTAGGGACTTTGGTGGCATGGGTATGGGTAAAAAATTACATACTGTGGTTAACCTTGCGATGTATGTGTAAATTATTACACTTTATATAGACACCAATACACTCACTGTTTTTGTCCTCTGGAGAAATTCTCTTTAATATGAACAGCATTGATCCTGTGATTTCCGACAGGGACCAGGGAGGATCTGTAAAGAACGAAACCTCAAGGCGTGCACCCGCGATGTGATCTTTGAAATGGGGAGAAATAGAAAAGACGACTCAAAGGATTGTCAGCAGGTTCTATGTTGAACGGACAGATGTTCCGGGGTGCTTTTGTTCAGGCAAAGTTTTTAGAAAATGCCGGAGAATGTGCTAAACTGATTCTTCAAGCTGTTTTGAAATAGCGTGCTTTCATTAGGAGGCACAGAGCGACCCACAGATAACGGCAACAAATTAACATGGCCCTTTTCCACGACCGATTGAAAAAGATGAAGAATATAAAAATGATACTGATATATATCATCCTGGTGCCTGCCGTAAGCTTTGCCATGGGCTGCGGGGGTGTGATAGAGGGGCCGCGCACGGCAACAGTTAACCTCACATGGGACGCCCCGAGCCAAAACGCCGACGGTACAACACTTATCGATATCGCCGGCTACCGCGTCTACTTTGGAGAGACGCCCTTAACATACCCGAATTCAGTGATGATCTTCGGCACCGCTACATCTGCCAGCATAGGTAATTTACGTTACGACCGGACTGTCTACTTTGCCGTGGCGGCCTTCAACATTTATGGGTACTTGAGCAGCTACTCCAATGAATTCCAGATAACGCTTCCAAAATAAATGCATCATGTTAAAAATGTTATTTTAGAATGTTTTTAACAATTGTCACCGCTGTTCCAGACCTCCCATGGTGGGCTCCCATCCTCATATAATTTCTCCAGGTATTGCTTGTCCTTAAAAGTGTCCATGGGGCACCAGAAACCTTCATATTTCATAGATACCAACTCGTTCATCTTTATGAGCCTGTTAAAGGTCTCGATGACCAGTTCGTCGCCGGGTTCCAGGTGATCAAAGATATCGGTATGAAGCATGAAGTACCCGACATTGATCCATATATCAGCCTTGGCTATAGGATGAATACCTTTGACGGCACCATCTTTGTGAACATCCACGACATGAAAGCTTTGATTGGTCCTGGCGCTCAGGAATCCGGCCATCTTGCCACTTGCTTTAACGAAATTTATCATTTCGTGGATGTTGAAATTGGTCAACCCGTCGCTGTAGTTCGCCAGGAAATAATCCTCTCCTGCGAGATATTTCTTAACAGCTCTGAGTCTTTCACCCACGCAGGTTCGTGCACCGGTATCTGCAAAGGTAATATTCCAGTCATCCATGTCCTTATTATAAAGTGTCAGGTCCTTTCCACCGTTGGACAGAGTAAAATCATTTGCCAGGTATTCATTGTAGTTCAGGAAGTAGTCTTTGATGTACTCAGCCCTGTAACCGAGGCACAGGATGAAGTCTTTAAAGCCGAAGTGGGCGTAATATTTCATAACATTCCATAAGAGGGGGCGATTCCCGATGTTAACCATCGGTTTAGGTATCGCGTCGGAATGGTTTTTCATACGCATACCCTCTCCGCCGCAAAATAAAACCACTTTCATTTTTATCCCTCCAATTTCAAAGTAGCATCGGGAAATTATATGCAATTAATGTACCTATCCGGTCCAGGTTCCCGGAAGCGCAGGGCAGACCACCTGGTCGGCCGGGGAACCATGGTCCGGGAACTGATGGGTTGAGAAAATTTCACCTGTAGAGGGGATTTCGATCCAATCTCATGTTCGAAAACTCATGGAAGATTCCCACTCGATTCCATCAGCTTCATTGGACCTGGAATATGCGCACTGTCTCAGAAGACGATCTTCCTGCAATAGAATCCTTCCGCAAATCTGGTGGCAGAGTTTGCCTCCATTCCCCTGATTCTCAATAAAGACCAGAAGGTGTCCTCAGTGAACCACTGCTTGTTCTTCTGGGATAGATAGGCATCATGAAGGATGTCGATCTTTTCCCGGCATACCTGTTCGCTCAATTCTACAAAGAGGTTCGGCGAAGCGAGATCACCATCGTATTTAGGGATCTCGTATTCCAGGATCAAGTGATTTCTGAACGTGTTCCACGTCAGGTCCGATATCAGGCGGTGATCCTGATGTAAGTCGCTTCTAAAATGTGTGAAGATAAGATCAGGGTCGAACTCCTCTTTCAACTGCTCGAAGGACTCCTTGATCTCGGTTCCTGAATACGGGAAGAAACCATCCCTGAATTCCTTGACGATGAGCGAGGAAGAATTCGAGTTCTTCAGGAAGCGAAGGGCGCTGTCCCGGGCTTCGGCGGACCTCTGTCCGTGGGAACTGAAGGTCACCCAGGAAAAAATGAACTCATTTCTTTCTTCCAGCAGTTTTAATACGGTACCACCACAACCGATCTCGATATCGTCACAGTGGGCCCCCAGACACAGAACCCTCACGGGGCCTTTCCTGTCAGGATCAATTAAAAGAGGTTTGAGCATTGCATTCACCTTTCAATCTGAAACGGATCGAGGCTGGCCGAAAGGCGATTTCAATTGTACTTTCTCATCACAGGCTGGACCGGTCTGCCCAGGAGATGCTTTTCAACGCCTTCTTCAATGGCCTTACGGTAGACGAGAAGGGATTCCGCGACAGCATCGACCGTCTTTTCGATGTCTTTCTGTCCGTGGGAATAGCTGACCACAAAGGAAGGGGCCAGAATACCTCTCTTTATGGTCTCCTGGAGGAACAGGGTCCTGAACTCCTGTGACGGGTTACCATCCTGGTCCCTGGTGACGTAGATAAGGTTCGACGGCATACCGGTAACCTGAAAGTAGTTTTCCAATTTCAGTTCCTCGATAGTCTTATCGATACCGGCCTTGAGGCTTGTGCCGGCAGCCATGAGGTGCCCGACGACACCTTCTTTTTTGTAGATAGAGATGGTCTTTAAGGCTGCTGCGAGAGACAGGCCCTCCGCACCATGGGTCGTGGACAAGAGAAAAACGCGCTCCCGGTCGTGATCGAGTCCGCCCAGCTGCATGATCTCCTTTTTTCCCATAAGGGCCGCCACGGAAAAGCCGTTGCCCATGCCTTTGCCAAACACTGAAAGATCAGGTTGAAGGTCGTAATAGCTCTGTGCGCCTCCAAGCGCCCACCGGAAGCCTGTGATCATTTCGTCGAGGATATACAGGGCGCCGTCCTGCCGGCATGTGTCCTTTACCTTCTGGAGAAAGCCCTGCTCGGGCATGACAGCGGTAGCCGCTTCCATGATGACGCAGGCGATCTTTCCAGGATTGTCTTTAAAGACCGTTTCAAGGCTGGATATATCGTTGTACTTGAATTTTACAGAAAGGTTTTTGACAGCCTCCGGGATCCCTGCTGACATGGGAGTGGTTCCTATGAACCAGTCATCCGTGGAGAAAAACGGGTGATCCGCGCAAAAGGCGACCATATCCCGACCGGTGTAAGCTCGAGCCAGTTTCACCGCGGCCGTCGTTGCATCCGAACCGTTTTTCGCGAACTTGATCATATCGGCACCCGGTATCAATGACAGCATTTCCTCAGCGCACTGGATTTCAATGACAGAGGGACGGGTGAAATTGTTGCCTAACCGCATCTGAGTCTGTGCGGCCTCGAGGACCGGTTCATAGGCATGTCCAAGGGTAACGGAGCGCAGCCCCATGCCGTATTCGATGAACTCGTTGCCGTCCGGGTCCCAGACCCGGCACCCCTTACCACGGACGACGAATCCGGGGGCATTTACGGGATACTGATCGTCTCCCTTGGCATAGGTGTGGCAACCACCTGGAATGAGGTTGTGGCTCTTTTTTTGGAGTTCTTTCGATCTACTGAAGTTCATCGCAAACCCGCCTTTTCAGATATTACTCTTCAATGGGCCCTTCGGACGTTACAACCAGAAGATGGTGCTTTAACAACGCGTCCTTTGCTGCGTTCACAGCCGTAAAATTTATCCCTGATAATGCGCATATATCGAGGAGGGAATGATGTCCATCCGAGAGATTGAGCACCCAGAGCAAAGCCAGCTCATCCGTTCCCGGGTTCTGGTAAAGACCCCTCTTACCGAGCTGAGGTTCACATTGGGGGTTAAGATTCAGATATCGGCCGTTATTTTCCAGGACCGAGAACAGGTTCATGATCTTCTGGAAGGAGTCTGCCAATGAGGATCGGATCACGAAATTCAGATCATCGGCAGACGTATGATATTCGGGATATTCCCCATAGAGCGATCTTGAAAACCTTCCAACAGGAAGGTTAAAGCCGGGGGAGCAGAACTGTCTCTCGTCGTATCCATAGGGTGTAAAATCCAGGGCCTGATAGTTATCACCGGAGTCTTTCAACACCTGGATCATTGCCCTGTCTATTTCGGTATTCCCCGATCGGCTCCTCTTGTAGGTGATCGCCCCCGGATCCCCCAGACCGGCCAGGACAAGACCATGTTTGATCCTTGGCGTCTTTTCCTGATTAAGGGCGAGCCAGGTAATGGCTCCGATGGTTCCTGGGATGAACAGGAATCTGTAGGAGTAACTGGTCCCAGTCTCCAGGATCTGTTGGGCCAACATCGTCGACACGGCGATTCCTGATAAGTTGTCATTACACAGTGACGGGTGGCATACATGGGTTGTGATAAGAACCTCGTCCTCACTTTCCCCTTTCAGAAACAGCTCTCCATAGGTCAGACTACCATCCTCGAGAGTGGAATCGATACAGACCTCATATTTATCGTCCGTCAATTGCAGGAAATCCCTGTGTGAAAGACAGAACCCCCACTTCTCCTGGTAATAGGTCGTCCTGTAGGGGATCCACTCCGGATGCTCAGGCAGGGTGTACAGGTGGTTTGTGAGCTCATCCAGGGGCAAGGTTGTCTTGACGGGAATGCTGTAGTTAAGCACGTGGAGATTGGATTTTTTAAAATCCACCACCCTTTCTCCCCGTGAATTCTTGATATACGCATCATGGATGTTCCATTCCCTGGGAACAACCCAGTCAAAGACTTTCGTCCCGGAGGGAACCTCCTTTACTTCCAGGGGAATGTGATCTTGAAGGATTTTCAGGGTTTCCCGGACACCGTTCCCGGTAATGCTCCTGCAAATGGGGTACATTTCCTCGATGAGGCGAAAGATGTCCTCACCAACGGCGCCCAAGTCAATTTTCTTGCCTGATATATTCATGATCAGGGTTTGAAGAAAGGCAGTTCGCTATCCTTTTTTGAGACAACCTTTTCTCCCTCAGGCCAGGGTATGGGGAACCTTGGATCGTCCCATCGAAACCCTCTGGCATTTTCAGGGATGTAGTATTCTGACATCTGGTAAAAAACCTCTGTGTCGTCCTCCAGGGTCATGAACCCGTGAGCGAAGCCCTCCGGTACATACAGCATCACCTTATCTTCATGGTTCAGGTCAACACCAAAATGTTCCAGATACGTGGGGGATTCCGGGCGCAGATCAACGATGACGTCGAAGATGGATCCCCTGGTCACCATGATCAGTTTCGCTTCCCAGCCCGGGAATTGGAAGTGCATACCCCTCAGAGTGCCCTTTTTCCTGTTGAAGGACACGTTGCATTGGACAAAATCGGAAGTCACACCGTGAGCTGCCGCCTCGCGCCTGCACCAGGACCGCGCAAAGAACCCCCGCGTGTCCTCTAACCTCTCCATCCGGACCAGGAACGACCCGGGAAGGCGTGTTTCGGCAAAGATCACTCGTACACTCTGACTTCAGGAATGGGAACGAAGAATCGTCCGCCCCATTCCCTGATAAAAGCATTCTGCTGAATGATCTCGTCTTTGAAATTCCAGGGGAGGATCATCAAATAATCCGGCTTCGTTTCCCTGATCCTTTCAGGATTGAAGATAGGGACATGTGTTCCGGGGAGGTATCGGCCCTGCTTGTAGGGATTTCTGTCTACTGTGTAGTCCAGGAAATCCTCACGGATCCCGCAGTAATTAAGGAGGGTATTCCCTTTGCCCGGAGCCCCGTAACCGACAATGGTCTTGCCCTCCCTCTTGACACTGATAAGGAATTCCAGAAGCTTGCGTTTTGTCTCCTTTACCTGCTCGCCGAATGTATCATAAAAGCTCAGGTCGTTGATCCCGGCCTGCGACTCCTGCTCCCTGAGATCCTCAACCCCGGAGCTGAACCCTAATTCACTGTTTTCCTGGTGACATGCATAGATCCTCAGTGATCCTCCGTGAGTGGGGATCTGGTCCACATCGAACACCTTAAGACCGTGTGCCTGCATGATCCTCTCAACGGAAAAGAGTGAAAAATAGGAGAAGTGCTCATGATATATGGTATCGAACTGATTTTCCTCCATCAACTTGACCAGATGCGGGAACTCCATTGTTATGACACCGCCGGGTTTCAAAAGAATTTTCATGCCTTTCACAAAATCGTTGATATCAGGGACCTGAGCAAGAACATTGTTGCCGATCATGAGGTCGGCACTGGATCCCTTGCCGGCGAGCTTTTTTGCGGATTTTTCACCAAAGAATTCTATAACCGTGTCAATGCCTTTTTCAATAGCTGCCTGGGCCACGTTACCGGCCGGTTCGATCCCCATGTTTGGAATACCCTTTTTCTGGAAATATTGAAGAAGGTATCCATCGTTACTCGCAACTTCCACCACAAAGCTTTCTTTGTCTAGATCAAGTCGAGCCGTGATCATGTTCACATATTCTTCTGCGTGCTTCAGCCAGCTGTCCGAGTACGAGGAAAAGTAAGCATATTCGGAGAAAATCTCCTCCGGGCTTACGAACTCCTCTAACTGGACCAGAAAACACTCTTCACATACAAAGACATGGAGCGGAAAGAAAGGTTCCATATGATTCAGTTGCTCATGGGTAAGGTAGCTCTCACAAAGAGGTGACATACCGAGATCAACAAAAGTTTTATTCAATTTTGTCCTGCAGAATCTGCAATCAGCCATTGCCAGTCTCTCCTGTTTAATACTTCAGAATAGAAGCCTGCATCATTTACTGGCCCAAAGTCCATTCCAGTGTATCGTTCAGGTATCCCATTTTATTAAGTTCGCTTAAATGAACGAGCCTCATAAAGCGAGAACGCCTGAATTCCGGATCACGAAATCCCATGGCCACCAACCCATCTCTCAACTCCTCAATGGATGTTTCAAGGTCCACCTGCGGCTGATGATCGGGAGCCAACTTCCTGTATAAGTTGAAGTTGACCCTGTAGGAGCGTTTGTCTTCTGGCGCGTCCTGATTGATAGATATTTCGAGGCCCGGAATAATCTTGGCGACAGCTTCCGCAAGATCCCGTACCTGGTAGTTCCATTCGTCACTTCCCACGTTGACGGCAAGAAAAGCGCCGCCATTTTCGAGCTTCCTGTCGATGGCCCAATGGATTGCTCTTGCCATATCGCGCACATTGATCAACGGGCGCCACGGAGTTCCATCACTTAATATTGTGATCTTTTTAGAAGCAATAGCACATGCCACGAAGTCGTTGAGAACCAGATCCAGGCGCAACCTGTCGCTCATACCGCATGCTGTCGAGAATCTCAGGCTTGTAACCATGAAGCTATCGCTCGCCAATTCTTCAAGCCCCTTTTCTGAATTGACTTTGGACTTCGCATAGGCGGTGAGTGGGTTCAGTGGTGAGCTTTCTTCCCTCGCACTCCCCGCAGCAGCGCCGTACATACTGCAGCTGGACGAAAAGATAAAAGACCTGACTCCCGCCTCTTTTGCCCGGGCAGCAAGGTCTATGGTTGAGCGAAAATTGATATCCTCCGTTACATCCTCATAAAGGTTCCCGATGGGATCGTTTGATATGGCGGCCAGATGGACGATCGCATCCACATCTGCAAGCAGATCTTCTGGAAATTTTCTTATGTCTCCGTAGAACTGGGCATCCAGACGCATTTCCGGAAGGATACTGTTGTTGGTGATGGAGCTTCCGTAGTAGGCGTTGTCAAAACCTAAAATTCCAGCCTCCGGATAAGCCTCCCTTAATTGCTTAATTACAGCAGGGCCTACATAGCCCATATTTCCGGTTATCAGGATTCTCATATCATTCTCCTTGAGATTCTGCCCAAAGAACTCCTGCTATATTTTGGCAAAGGTCTGCCAATGCTGACCCCTTTTATGTTACATCCTAAATTAATTCCGATATATTTTTTAAACGATCCTCCCTTTCCAGCAGGTTTTCACAGGGCTCCATGCCTGCGCTTTCCAAAATGCTGGACCATCGATGCAGCCAATCGTGATTATTTAATGACTGCACAACATTTTCCCGCCTGACAGGCTCATACATCTGCGAATTATGTTCCAGATCCTTGATGAATTCTTCAATGTGGTCCCCGTCAAAGGGGAATTCTACCACCGCGTTGGGCCAATGAAAGATCTCCTTAAAAGAGCTTGTTTTAGGGTGCTCACCGATCATGATCGTGCCGGCGGCGCATCCTTCGAAGTATCTGGCACCAAACTCGCTTTGAATCGTTGTTTCATGGGGGATGTCGACCTTACCGGGATTGACGATGAAATATTTGGCCCTTTTTGCAAGGCTTGAAACAAGGACTCTATGCTGTACAGGATCTAAAACTTTTTCCGCGTCCATGGTATCGAATATGTAAAAAAACTTGTTTGATTTACATAGTTCAAGCAGCTTTTTATGGGTAATATCTGATCTTCTTCCGAGACTATAGAGGTCTAATGACCTTTCCGGCTTGTTGGGATAGGGGCTGAACAACAGGGAGTTTATTCCAAGCGGTAAAAAGTGAACCCTTTTCCCGATCTTTTCACTGACCGCATCGACACTGGAGCTCAGGGTTATCATGACAACATCAAATTTGGCCAGGATATCAAGGTAATACCGACACCAGTAAAGGTCTGACAACCATATTTCATCAATCCAGCACACACTCATCTTGCTGCACTTATCCCATCCTTTCACACTTTCAACATGGAGCAATTCCTTGGGAAACATGCAGAATGCGAAAAACATGTCGTATTCCTTGTTCAGTTTGGTACATGGTATGCCCGGATTAAAGGAAGCGGAATATTTCGCTGCCAGTTTCAAAGCGACCCTTGAGCTGTGTTTGTAAATTCTTTTGGGCCTCGGGGCCAGCAATTCCACATCATCTATTTGACAAACCAGGTCCTCAAACTCTCTGAGCGCACACCTGTAGTGTAACGTGTCGTGGATGTTTCTCTGCGAAAACATCAACACTCTTGGTCTTTCGGAAGTCTTTATGGTTTCAACCGTCATTACGTGCAGCTCTCCATGAAATAGCAGATGGGCGTGGACTCAGGAACGGCAATTATCATATTTTCATCATAAAGATCCTCAATGTATAATTCCATCCCTGACCAGGCTGGCATACCGTTCGACAATTTCGTCCCTGTAATGTTTTTTAATTTTACAGGCCTTTTCAGAAACACTCTCCCTGTTTTCATACAGGGATTCGAAAGTGTCTTTCAAAAGGCTGATATCCATATTATCCAGATTCAGGGCGTAATCGGCCAGATCGCTGCTTTCCATTAATGACTCGAACTTGTTGTGGTAGGAAAGAGACAGCACAGGCTTTCCCAGCATCATCCCGTATATGATATTATGAAATCTGGGTGAAACGATAATGTCTGAACGGGAGAGATCCATCAGCAGGTCATCCAGAGATCTTACCTCACCATCAAGGACATTATTAGAGCACTGACTGCCGACCCTGTCCCTTATGAGGTTCAGGAACTCCTGCTTCACCGGTGTGTCATAAGTGCTGTCTCCTATGAGCATCCTTATTTTAAATTGTTTTTCAAGGCAATATTCCACAAACTGGCACATTGTGTTGATATAGTTTTCATGCACCTTTTCATGGCCTTTGCTGATGCCATATTCTCCATAATAATCCATGATGCCCAGGCCTACTATTCGCCCCGCTTCACCATCTGTTTTCTGATCGAATATCTTGTTCTTTAAACTGAAAGCCAGATCCGGAAGCACATGGTCCTTTTCTGTATCAACACCTATTTTCTTGACGTAAATCCTGTCTCTTTCACTCCTGTAGGATCTGTAATCGGCCAGCCTGAGGGCATGGACGATAAAAAAGCGACTTAACCTTTCCCTGAGGGGCCCTGCGCCGTTGCTGAGAAAAACCAGCTTTACGCCAAAGATTCTTGCCAGCAGGCACCATTTGAATATGAGGTAGGGGATCCCCAATGGACCTGTGCCGAAATCATTCAACAATCCGGTTCCTGGCACGATCATTGTGGTGGAGGACATCATCAGGCCGGCCCCTCTGACCAGATGCAGGACGGTAACAGGAGGCGCAAGGAATAACTTCCTGAGCGCCTTGATGACGAGGTTGTTTGTATCTTTAAAAAATCGGGTATAAGGGGCCCGGACTGGAAAAACATCAATGCTGTATCTTTCTTTTACTTCATCCGGTTCTGTGCAGACACAGACGAGAGACCTTTCACCCGACCATTCCCGAACATTTTGAATGGTCGCTTCCAGAGTGCCTTCATTGCCCCAGTTCAGGGTACCAAAGTTGCCGAACAAAATGATCTTGTTTCGCTTCATATTCAACCTCGATGTCCTCTGAATGCTCCTATCACTGCATTAAAGCGTCTCCAGGCCATGAACATCCATCTCAGCTGCCGGTGTGTTGTTTTCAGTCTGTATTTTCAAAAAGAGGTAAATGTAAAACAAAAATATTATGAATTCTCCTGCAATCAGCGATAGAATGGCACCTGCGCTCCCGATGGTCGTCACGAGGATAATACAGGACAGGATCACTGTTACCGCACCGATGAGATCGAAGATCGCCTGGGCCTTAAAACGTCTGTATACTATGATCCCGGTCGTCAGCATCGACTTTAAAGTCATGATCAGTACATAGACCCCCCACATGGCTATCAGGCCCTTTGTGTTCATGTATTTGTCTCCCAGGAATCCGATCAGGGTATCGCTCAGCATTAATATGATCGCGATATAGAGTATGCACGCTGTCGATAAAGTCACCATAAAATAGAGAATGAATTTTTTGAATTTTTTATGCTCATCTTTTGAGACCATAATCGATCCCTTGGCGACCATGATCTTGATCACACTACCGCTGAGAAGCATCATGGGCATCATGAACAGTCGACTCGCTGAGACATCAGCGAGCGCGCTGAGCCCTAAAAATAAAGTCGTAATATAAATGTAGGCACGGTTCTGGAAAATTGATGAAAAGATACCCAGAATAAGCCATTTGCCGTATTTTATATTTTCCTTTACCGCGTCTTTTATTATTAATTTGCTCCTGTCTCTGTACGGGTTTTTCATTTTTGCGTATGCATAGGAGGCTGTATATCCAGCGCACAGAACCAGCAACCCTGTCAGTGCGTTCATCTTGTTAAGAAAAATGGGGATTGAAATTCCGGAAAACACCGTGACCATCATTGCCAGGTCCATCAAGAAAATGACGTTGGTGTTTAGAAGCGTGAAATGAACGGTCCTTTGATACTCCTTGGCCGTAAACATCATGATGACCAGCGATATGAAAACACACAACAATATATATCTGGAATCGTGGAGGATAAAAAGATTATAGACGATGAGACTGGCCGCGAAGATGATGAGGACCGGTACATAAAAATAATTCCTTGCTATCGATATGCTCACAACATAGGGTGTTCTTTCACTCTCTTCTTTCTGACCGGCCAGAACCATGAGTGGAGATGTAAAGAAGGCGTTATGAAAACCATCCAAAAAACCGACAAAGGAAAAGAATAAAACAAAGATCCCATACTCTTCCTTGGTGGCAAATTTAGCCAGCAATATGCCGACAGAGAAATTGGTAATGCTCAACATTCCCTGGGCAAAAACAGTCGTAATGATTTTATGTATATCATTGCTCTGTATGAGCGTTCTTGCTCTTTCCACTATTTTCATTTCTTCTCCCTGCCAGTGAATAGCCTGACAAAAACAATAATTTATCAAATCCTTCGTTCTGCCTGATATGTGATATGACCTGTATAAAATGTTTTAATTCAGTTTATTGAAACAACATGGCTTACTCGCCGACATCAGGCCCTCAGGTCCATGTTTACATTTTGACAGCTGTGCGGTGTTTCAGGATTTTAATTTGAAGTACGCTGTGACACCGGCACTGGAAACTGCCGGTTCTTTCTCTTCCAAGATCATTTTTGATGGAATGTGACGACTTTTGCCAGGATGTAAAAAGAACTTACCTGGTATCTCGCCCGTGATGACCGTGCGAACAGGTCTGGACCTGAAATCTGGTTTTTAATCATTGGTTTATACGGCAGACCGCAACATCTTGTATTGGTATCAATATTGCAAATTACATTGAATTAGGGAGCAGTAACCATTACAATTACATAAGTGCACAGGGCCTGACAGCCCGGCGGTTTCAGACAAGAGATACCCTGAAATCTCTAAGCTGGTGAGACCGGATACAATGACAGGGTAATATATTATGTCTCTTAATTTTCATAAAAACACTTATGCTGGCCCAATCAGGGTGCTGCCGACACTTTTAATTTTTTGGTTATTGCTTCCGGCATTTCATCTGCTGGCTCCGGCTGTTTCCGGGGCTGCCTGCACCGGTTCCAGCCCGGTTTGGGGATCTACGGTTGACTATGCCTCCGTAAACAACTGTGTGGGCAATGCAACCCCGGGCGATACCATCCTTGTCTCTGCTGGAACAGCCACGTGGAACAGTACTCTTGGGGTAACGAAGGGCATCAGCTTGATAGGTGCAGGTTCGGATGCCGCGGGTTCTGTTATCATCAACGGAGGGGGAGCTGCAAGGACGCTTATCAGTTACAACGCGGATACAAGTGCTGACGATCCGTTCAGGGTGAGCGGTTTTCGCTTCATCATGGGCGGTGGTGGTTCGGTTTTCGAGTTAGACTGTCGACGGGAATCCGGCAGTGTGGACCAGACAAAGATAAGGATCGATCATAACTACGCGGAGAATAACCGCCTCTTCGGGGATAATGGCGGCTTCTTCGGCACCAGTGACTGTTTTGGAGTCGTTGACAACAATGAACTCGTTGATATCCGGTCACCTTTCAGGTTCTGGGGCGACGATTCCGGTAACGAAACAAGCTGGGATCGTGAGCCTGCCGGCAAGACCCAGGGGGGATCAAAATATCTTTACGTCGAAGACAACATGATCTCCGGTATTGATAACACTTATATGGTCCTTGATGCCGATGAAAACGGCAGTTGGGCGATCCGTTATAACACCATCTCCTTTGCGGGAGCAGATCAAGCCAACTATTTTGACATGCACCCGACCTGTATGAGTCTCGAATCCTACGGGAACAGGCTCAACGCTACGATAGACAACAACCTGATCTCCTGGCGCGGCGGTAAGGCACTGTCTTTTTATAACAATATTGTAGGATCAACGTGGGATAATTACGCCTATAATAATGACGGCAGCTACCCTAAGTCAAACATGGGACATAACAACGGCTATCTGTTTGGAAGCCGGATAAACACAGACGGTAATCTGGTCGGTTTTGTTGAGGGCCCGGATGATGTCAATACCATTACCGAAAATGTCACTTACTGGTTGGACAACACAACTGAAACCGGATCCATCCAGACCTATGGTGTCCGGTGCGGTATCGACCGTACGGTGGTAACCACATGCACTGAGGGTGTCGCCTTCTGGGAGACTTTTCAAAGCTGTACAGATCTTACCGGACTGACTGGAGATATAAACACCTACCCCAACAGATCCGTCATCACCGGCACCCTTTACAAATGCGGTGCTTCCAGCAACTGGTTGGCTTATTTTACGCCGTATACTTATCCCCATCCCCTCAGAGCAGAGCCCATAGCCAAAAGACCTTTGCCACCAACAAATTTATCCGGAAATTTGCAGGAGAATTAAAATGAGGAGAAAGGTCCATTCGTTTGATTATGCGTTGATATTCCTCCTCTTTATATGGATCGTTCCCTCAGGGGCCCGGGCTGCAACGTATTATATCGCTCAAAATCACCCGGGAGCCAGTGATCTTAATCCAGGGACAATTGAGCAACCCTGGAAAACGATCACGAAAGCTAACCAGGTCCTTGCCCCTGGCGATACAGTCTACATCAAAGCCGGGACCTACGCGACTTACATTGCTCCTGCTAAATCTGGCACATCCACAAAACCCATCACCTACACCAAATACGGCACTGATACCGTTACGATCACGAACACTTCCTACGGTATCCATTTAAATGGCAGATCCTATATTATTGTGCAGGGGATCGATTTTTTTAATCTGGATCAATTCCTGTGGATTCAGAATAATTCCAACCACAATACTATTGCCTATTGCAATTTTGATAAATCAAGAAATGTGGATTGGCATGGCTCAAGGATCTACAGTAATTCCTCCTACAACTGGGTTCATCACTGCCGATTTTCAAAATATGGCCAATATACCAACGACGACATCGGCAGTGTTCTTGATATCGGCGATGAGGAGTCCCAGACAGACTTAACCAGGTACAATATAATCGAAGACTGCACGCTATTTCACGGCGGCCACCACATCCTCGGTGTTTTCGGGATGTATAATGTGATCCGCAACAACTATTTTCACAACGAACCCTGGCTGGATGGCTATGGCAACCGCAACGTTTATCTCGCAGGATATCCTGGTAATTCAGGATGGAACCTCATTGAAGGGAACAGGATCGGTTATTCCTCCATCCCCCCCGATAACTGGGGCGCCCCTGGTCTGGCATTAAGTACAAGGAACAATATCATCCGGCGCAACAGTTTCCTTTATAACGATCAATCCGGCATCGCACTGACTCTTTCAGACGGCTATTATTCCGATGTAACTTACAACAAGATCTACAACAATTCGTTTCTACACAACGGATGGAACATGGCTACCGGGCCGGATGTCAGAACAAGTGCTCTTGGCTTTTCAGTTTACAGCGGGAGCCATATCATCAAATACAATTTTGTGAAAAACAACATCTACAGTGACCACTACCAGACGTACGGAACATATCGTGTAAACCTTGATGACCAGACTTTTGAAGGAAACTGGGATGGTGATTCACAGGGTGATCCTCAGTTTGTAAATGCCAGCAAAACTCCTGGAAACCCGATGGACCCTTCAACACCGGATCTCCGTTTAAAAACGGGGAGCCCCTGCATAGATACAGGGACCTATCTGACAGTAGTCACAAGCGCCAGCGGCTCTGGAAACTCATTTAAGGTGGCAGATTCCAGCTATTTTATGGACGGGTGGAGCATCCCCAATGTGTTGGGAGACGAGATCCAACTCAGTGGGAGTCCGGATAAAGCTCGTATTGTCAGCATTAACCACTCTACCAACACGATCACGGTGAACAGGATCCTGACATACAAACAGGATCAGGGAATATCCCTTTCCTACGCGGGTACCGCTCCGGATATTGGAGCATATGAATATAACCAGGGGCAACATCCATCGGCTCCCAATGATCTCAAGATCATCAGTCCCAATCCTGAATAGCACCGGCTGCAGAGAGGGGAAAATGACAGGGTCCTTATTTTTCTACCTCACCCGTTTTACCTCTCAATAGATAGTAGGTCTTTCTGGTATATTCCCACGCGAGAATTTGCTTGGCAGTATACAAGGGATCCTCGAGGCTGACCCTCTGTTTATGACCCGCAAAATTCCCGTTGAGCATCCCCCCTGTGCCAAAGGAAATATCGATCAGGCCGCTTTTTTCAGTTTCACTGAAAAAGTCCCTGGTCACTCCCTGATCGTTATGAGGGAATGCAAACGCCCCGTAATCCAGCTGGAACCTGCGCCTGATAAACCTGGTACTTTCCATCGTCTGCCTGAGCTGGTCCTCCAATGAAAGATCCGAATAATAAGGGTGATCAATGCTATGGGATCCTATTGTGAACCCCTTTTTGATCAATTCAATGACATTGTCAGAGCTGAGGTAGGGCCGCTTTAATATCAGGTATTGTTGTAGATCGAGATCCAATATTTCAGCTATCCTGTCTAACCTGCCGCGCTGCCTGTAGTCTACCTTACCTACCTCTTCAGACAATGGGGAACGGGCAAGACCCATCTCGCCTAATACACCTCTTATTTCGCTCTCCTTACCGGGAGATATCCCCTGTTTGATGCTGTCAACCAACAGGCTTATTTTATGCAGGTAACATAACTCGTTGTTGTCCAGAAACGCGCTGGAGATAAAAAAAGTGGCTGGTATCCCCTTTTCCAAAAGTATGGGAGCAATAACATCATGGACCTCGCTGAGCCCATCATCGAATGTCAAGAGGAATGAGTTTTCAGCTAAAACCTTGTCACCTCGAACCCATTTTATTGCGTCTGACAGTTCAACGGGAGAATAATGCGCCAGAAGAAAATCAAGATCTTCCGAAAATTTCCTGATGTTCTTGTACTGGTAAAGATTCTGTATATGAGGCAAACGATCATCACTGACAACGTGGTAGTATAATATGATCAAGGTGCCGGAACTCATCCACTTTGACAAGGAAAGCGGGACAGCTCCAACCAGGGGACCCAAAAAAGATCTTTTTATATCATTAAATTTCATGCTCTTCCTTAAAACGAATTTAAAATTCCTTGATAAGGTTTTTCCTGGCATTGAGCCAGTACCCTTTACAGTTTTAAGGACGTCGGGAACAGCGCTCCTTGTCCCTGTATCTTACTATTCTTTTGCAGATCGGCGATCAGTCTGTGAAAATGAAATCGCGAGGAAAAGACACATTGCTGTTATGTGGTTTGCCAGGGAGTTGAATGAGGTCTCCGCCACATTGTGGATCACCGCCATCAAGAAAAAACAGATTATCAGAACCGCCCAGTCAAAGTCCTTGTTAAGATCATTTTGAGCCTTTCGGCAAGTTGACACCAGGAACATTGAAAACAACACCAGGCCAATGAAACCGAGCCCTAAAAGGATATCCAGATATCCGCTGTGAGCTTCGGAAATATCAAAAATCACCCTGGCTTTCGTGGTCCAGAATCCTCCAAAACCGTGGCCTGCCCATGGCCGCTGTAAAGCCACGGGAAGGAGGTCCGCCCAAATTTCCGTTCTTCCTGTAAGGGTCGCATCCCGGCCGAGAGAGGAGGTCACGCTACTCACAGTGGATCCACCCACAAACACGGTAATGAGGCCAAAAATGATACCCGTCCCGATCATGGTGGCAAAGGGCATTATGGGCAGGACCCCTCGTCGGCGTTTCATGTTTAAAAGGAAAATATAGACAGCCAATCCACCTATCAGGGCGCCCACCGCTGAAGCGGAATAGGCCTGCAAGGTCGGCCCCTTCAGAAGTACGATGGACAAGATCAGTACAAACACATCGGCAAGGTTTTCATATTTGGCAGGATGTGTGTCCCGTCCCTGCTTCCTTCTTATAAGGGACCAGGTGAGGAAAAATACGGAGATGAGGCACAACCGGCCAAGACCGTTCTTCTGAAGCGTGACGCCAACCCACATGACACCCCCGCTCCAACGGCCATACTGCCTGCCATAATCTGGAAAATATTTGATTAAAAGAAGCGAAAAAGGAACAAGTATATATATGGTCCTTCTGCACAGGCTTTCAAACGCCCGACGCGGGGAGGGTTCCGTCAGGAGAATAAGGGCCATAATAACCGCGATCAACTCCCTTGACCAACGTTTCAGTGATATAAATGGTATATCGGACCATAAAATACTGACTAGAGTATAAGTCAGGAACAGCATCAACCAGGCGTTCCGTTTAATAAGGCTGAACCAATCTATTCTGCGCCCGCTGGTTCTATCAATGTTTTTCGCCGCCAGGATCAACAAGCCCATACCCAGGACTGTGAAAAGGAAAAGACGATCCAGCGGGCTTCCGGCTTCCAATTGTACTTCCGGCGAATCAATGAACCACGCCGCCAGAGGCCTGCTTGCCACTACGAGCATCCAAACGGTCGGTATCCACAAAAAAATGGACACCTCCGGCGCTTTCCTCCGATCAATTCGGAGCAAAAAAAGGATGAAAACCGTACAAAGAAGAAGTGCGAGGCTTGAAGGCATGATTTTCCCTGGCGATATTTACAACCGATCGCATTCGCAAATTATCGGGACAGAATTTTAGGAATGTATCCTTAAAATGCTTAGCACCTGTTTATAATTGATCTCAGCTTACTTTTTAAATTAATGGCGAACGGAAGCCACTGGTATGCGCCTGAACACTTCAGGTGAAATTCCAGCTTGCCATCGAGCGGTGAAACGGGGACCCTGCCTCGCAGGAAAAGACCATTTTCCACGGGATCCAATCTTTGACTTCTTGCATCCGGGATATTGCTGAACACATTTTTATACCCTTCCTCCCTGGCCACGGAGAGGACCGTTTGATTGTAAGCACCGAAAGGAAAAGCCAGAAGAGAAACGTCGGTCCCCAGCAACGCCTCGAGATCCCGCTTGGATCCTGCCAGCTCGCGGCGTATGGCTGTCTCGTCCATTTCGCCCAGATTGCCATGATTAACGGTATGGGAGCCTAGAGTGAACCTTTTACGGTCAAGCTCCAGGAGTTCATCGGCTGTAGCAATTTTCTCATATCGGTCTTTATTATCCCTGCCGATGATCCAGTCCGGTTTCTGCCCGAGCTTTCCGGTCGTTACAAATATGGTCGCCGGGATGTCAAGTTCCTCAAGGATCGGCACGGCGTTTTCAATGACGTTCAAATACCCATCGTCAAAAGTTACTGCAATATGGTGATGAATATCATCTGCACGGCAGCTGCCGTCGGGGGAAATGGCATGTCCTGTCTTTTTTACGATCTCCATCTGCCTTCTGAAGTTTTCAATTTCATGGTTGTAAACGGAGTGATAGGTCAAGATGACAAAAGTTGACGATGATCTACCTTTAAAGACCCTGCGTACAAGCGCAAGAAATTTCCAGATAAAATAATAAAACAAGGAAATTGTGGTCTTTAGATTTCTATCAAACATGTTCTTTTTATAGCAACCACTTCCAGTGAATGCGTGTCGATCAATGTATCGGGTCTCGTCCAGGCAACATGAAGGAGTCATTCAGGAGCCTCGTGTGCCCTATATCTTTTCCTTTTCCGCATAGATCTGCTCAAAAATACGATCCATGATGAGATTTGTGAGCAGGATCTCCTTGTAGGTAAAGGGCAGCGGATCGTCATACAAGATTGATCTGTAAAAGGATTCAATGAGGAATTTCAGGCCTGAATTGTAATGAAAATCACTCTTTAAAAATTTTTTCATGTTACGTGTCGAATTTTTTCTATACTGCCTGGCCAGCTGGTATGGCGGCAGAAACTGGTTCAGAAAAGACTTGTATTCCTTGCCACTCAGTTTAATGAGACTCTGTATGTCGTTGTCAATATGGATGCCGTTTTCCGGGCCATATATGGTGAATTGATGAATAGACGGTTTCATCTGAGAGGA
>Ga0209536_100002758_pt1 | contig 28553 bp, 25 predicted proteins | sample DeeMarSeWOR28_12_FD_187461 | JGI IMG/M metagenome (GOLD analysis project Ga0209536, IMG submission 187461) | Marine sediment microbial communities from White Oak River estuary, North Carolina - WOR-2-8_12 (SPAdes) (version 2) | ecosystem: Environmental > Aquatic > Marine > Intertidal zone >... | reverse complement strand
AACAGGTACTCGGGCCAGGACCGTGTCACGCCGCAGTAGATGATGAGCACGATGTTGATGACCTGGAACGTGTTGATCAGCGTGCTCTCGCGCTTGACGGCCTTCGGGAAACGGATGCGCGATACCATCAGCAATGCGAGTACAAACAGCAACACGGGCAGGTAGAGATTCAGCGGCATGCCCTCGGCGATCTGCTCGTGGTGCAGGAGAACAAGCACGAGCGAAGAACACATCCCGCCGCCGGCTGCGGTGATCGGAATGCCGACAAACCAGCCGCGTTCGGGCTTCGCGGTCGGCAGGTTGAAGCGCGCAAGCCGCAGTGCGCCGGCGAGAGCAAACACCCCGGCCGCGACGGCCAGCACCGTGAATTGCCCCGTTTCGTATTCGACACCGCCGATCTGCACGCCCGCGTTGAGCACGAGGATGGCTGGCGCCACCCCGAAAGCGATCAGGTCCGCCATGGAGTCGAACTCGGCGCCGAAACTGGAGGTTGCTTTAAGCACCCGCGCGGCCACGCCGTCCACGGTATCCAGCAGGCCGCACCAGACGATCATCCAGGCCGCGAGTTCGAGATACTCCCGCCCGCCGAGCTGTGTCGTTACGATCGAAGCAATGCCCAGCAACAGGCTGAGGGCAGTAAAGCTGTTGGGAATCGTGTAGCGAAGGACGTTATTCAAGAGCCCGGTATGTCCGAGTGGCGAGACCGCCATACATTCTGCAGTCGGGCGCCGATATTATCCAGCCAGCAGCTAGCCGCCGAAGGGCGAACGGAGACCCATGCCACCGCCGCTCCCGGTAATCCCCAGCGGGCCGCGCGGTAAAACCAGCTGTACGCGCTGACCATTGCGCTCGATGTCCACGATGACGTCCTCGCCAGGATCGCCGGAGAATGCCATCGATTTGAGGTCGTTCATGCCGAAGACGCGCTTGCCGTCGTAGCTCAAGATGCGGTCACCGGGCCTGAGGCCGGCGCGGTTCGCCGGCGAAGACCCAATGACCTCGCGAACCGTGACGGAGGCCTGGCTGCCCTGGGCGGTCAGGTATTTTTCGAATTCGGCATCGCCGAGGCGCTCTCGCAGGCTGGCCTGGTATTCGGACGCCCGGTCCCAGGGGTTGAAGGCTTCGCCATTGCGCCGCGCCTCGTACTCCGCCTGCAGGGCCGCCATGCGCATCTCGTCCTCGAATTCGAGGATCTGCTTTGCCCGTTCCTCCGTGAACCCGCCTGCAACGAGTCGCTCGGCGCGCATGTCCTGCCAGTCACGCATGCGTGCCCCGCGTTCCCCCCTCCCGGCCTGCTGTGCACGCGCCTGCTCGCGCGCCTGGCTGTTCTCGGCCAGGGTACGGAGCAGTTCGGCCATCTCCGGCGAGTCGAAACGCTCGAGTTCGGCGTACAGGCCGTGCAGCTGCTCCTCGAGAACCAGGCGGGCGTCACGTTCCCCGGCAACGGCCCGTTCCAGGGCGGCGATGCGCTCCTCGAGTGGCGCGGCCACGTCGAAACCTTCAGGCGTACCTGCCTCTTCTCCTGCGGACGGCGCATCCATCGTCATCCATGCGCCCGCCGCGAATCCTGCCGCAAGACTGAGGATGACCGCGATAAGTGTCCTGTACTGCATCAGGGTCGGACCATCATAAATTCATGATAAGAATAGATTTTGACCAAATTTTGCCGCGATTGGTGCCGTTAATCTGGCCATTTCGGGCTGCAAATTGGGCATTACCCATTGGAACATTCGTCGCTGGCTGCAATCGTGCGTTTTTGCCGCAGAAAATCATCGATTAAGCCACCTACAGGCCCGTTTATGCGGATAAAGCACAATGATATCAATTAATTATGCGGGTCCGACCCCGACAGCTACTCGGCATACCGGGCCGCCACGACCTCTGCCGGGCAGGAACTGCCGGTGTAGGGGCCGAGGCCGGTATTGACGCTCGCGATTGCATCCGGCGCGATGCGCCCGGAGATCGACTGCCTGATGGTCTGGGTGCGGCCTGACGCGTCCGTGTAGCTAACCTCGATCTGCACGCCCTCGATGGCCCAGGGCGTCGTGTTCTTGACCGACACCACGAGGTTGCCGGCGCTGTCCGCATCGCAGCGGCGCGGTATGACCTCGCCGGGACTTCGGGGCAGCTGCAGCCGCTGCAATTTCTGCGTTGCCGCCTGGCCGATCTCCCCGCCACTCTTCGCAACGATCGCGTAGTGCTCCATGGCCTTCTGATCATTGCCCTGCTCCGCCTCGATATCGCCGAGCACGTAGTGTGCGGGCCCCGTCGGCAGCATCTCGATGCTGCGCTCCAGGTCCGTCTTCGCCGCCCCGGTATCGCCGAGTTCCTTCTCCGCAAGACCACGTCGCAGGTAATAATAGAAGTAGTTGTCACGGCGCTTGATGGCGCTGTCATAGTTCTTCCTGGCCATGTCGTACTTGCCGTCCATTGACCGGATATCGCCACGCAGCGCATGGAAATGCCCCTCGTCGGGAAACAGCTCGATCGCTTTTTCCGCCAGCGCCAGCGCCTCCTCGCTCTTTTCCTCTGCGAGCGCTTTCTGGCCTTCATCGTAAGCGTCGTAGGCGGGCTTCACCGCCATCGTCTTCTTCATGGCGGCCTGGTAGCGCTCGACGCCCATTTCGCCGCCCGGGGGCAGGCTCGCCGCCGTCTTGACGTTCGCGTCCACTCGTGCCCTCGACGGCGGATGGCTCGCAAACAGGCCGCTGAGCCAGTCGGCGTCCTGCCCTTCGCTGAGCCGCACGAAAGTCTCCTGCAGCGTCACGGCACCTGCAGGGTCGTAACCGGCGCGCGACATGTAGGTCATGCCGTACTGGTCGGACTCGAGCTCGGCGCTGCGACCGTACGTGGAACTCAGGAGCTGCGCACCCACCGCAGCGCTGCCCACCGCGAACTGGCCGAAACTGTTGTCGCCCGTGACCATCGCCGTGGCCAGCACAGCGCTCTGCATGATCACGCTCCGCGACATCTGCTGCGCCGAGTGTTTCGCGGCAGCATGCACGATCTCGTGGCCCAGGACCGCTGCAAGCTCGGCCTCCGAGTTCAACTCGGTCAGCAGCCCGCGGTTGATCGCAATCTTGCCGCCCGGCAGCGCCCAGGCATTGGGCACCGAGTTGTTGAGCACGACGAACTCGTAAGGCAGGGGCCGGTCGCTGACTGCGGCCAGCTTTTCACCGACCTCCCTGACGTAGGCCGTCAGCTGCGGGTCGATGTCGTAGACCCCGCCCTCCGCTTGCTGCATCGGCGCGTAATTCTGCGCGCCGAGCGCGAGCTCCTGTGCCTCGCTCACCATCATGAAATCCGGCTTGCCGGTGACCGGGTTCATCGCGCAGCCGGTCATCGACGCGGCGAGTAGAACGACTGCCAGTGTTTTTCTGTTCATAGCCTATACATTGCTACCGGATCGCCGCGGTATCAAGGGCCGGGGGTGCGTGCGCGCAAAAGAGAACGGCCCCGTCGTCGCCGACGAGGCCGTCCGGGCTTCCTGCCGGGGGGCGGGCTAGAAGCCCCAGGAAAACGAGGCCGCGAAGACGGTTCCCGGGTCTTCCTCGAAAACGGTCACGGAGCGTCCCAGTGCCGCGTCCTCTCGTCGAATTTCGATCGTCGAGTTGAGCAGGTTCTGAGCCTTGAGCTTCACGGTCATCCGGTCCGTCGGATACCAGAAGTAGGTGAAGTCCAGCGAGTGAAACGGCTGCTCGTAGGCATCGGGTCCGAAGCGACCGAAGGCGAACAGGCGCTCACCGAACACGTTGTAGATCAGCGAAGCGGTGTGCCTGGAGTCGGGCGAGTCGAAACCAATCATAAGGTTCGCGACGTACTCCGAGGCACCGGAAAGATTGCAGTTGTTTTCAAGCACGTTGCCATCGGCATCCTTCACTTCGCAGCTGACGTCTCCACCACTGGACCCCGGCGACAGCTCCCGGTCCCACTGGTAAGTCAGGTTAGCCTGGGCGAAGAAAGAGCTCATAAAGTCGCCGAGAAAACCGAGCTCCTTGAGAAACTCGATCTCTGCGCCCTGGATACTGGCCGACTCGGCATTCAGGATCTCGCGGGCGATGGTCGTATCCGACGCGGGAATTTCGAAGAACTCGATCGGCTTGTCTATCTGCTTGTCGAACAGCGTGATCGTGAAGTTGTCGCCATTGCCGAAGAACCACTCGGCACGCAGGTCGATATTCTCGACATCCGACGGCACCACGCCCGGGTTACCCCGAACGAGATCGCCCGTAATCGGATCGATATAGCTCGACCCGGTCAGTTCGCGGAGGTCCGGCCGTACGGTGGTCTCGCTGTAAGCAAGGCGCAGCTGGAAGGTATCCGCCCAGAGGTCGCCTATGTAGGTGATCGCGGCCGCGGGATAGACCTTGTCCTCCGAGAACAGGCTCGCGGCAAGCTCGTCGGGGTCATCGGTGACTTGCGGCGTGTCCTGCGAATAGCTGTAGGGATTCCACGGCAGCGCCGCCTGCCGATAGTCTTCCCAGCGCAGCCCGGCAGCGAAGCGCCAGGTATCGTCCCAGGTCCAGTCCAGCTTGCCCCAGGCCGAATCGGTCATCGTGGCGGCGAGATAGCTGTTGGTGTTGGCGCCCTGCCTGTCGAACACGGCATTGTTAGTGAAGACCTGCGAGCCCGGAACCTGTGCGAACAGGTTGTCATCCGAGAACACCTCGTCGAGCGACCCCTCGAGCACCGACGGATCCTCGACCTCCAGGAAGCCGAGGCTGAACTGGGCCTGTTGATACGTGCGCGCCTTCTGCGCGTGATCCCAGCCGCCGGAAACCTCGACATAGTTGTTGCCGAACGTCATCGGGATCGCAGCGCTCCAGCCGTAGTTCTCGACCTTGTCCTCCAGCTCTGTGAAGCGGAAGTCGGCGGCCGCGGACGTGAGCTGAACCGCCTCGGTCAAAACGTCGCCGGTTGCAACGTCATTCGTCGTGAACGACTTGATGTTCACGCGGTTCGGTATGTCTGTAGTCGCTTCCGAGTCCGAATAGAACCACGCCAGCTCGGCATCCTCGGGTATGAAACCGAAGAGGCTGTCGACCAGCCCGATGCGTTGCCGCGTCTCGGCGCCAAGACGATGCGTGCCACGAACCTGGTGCGTGGTCATCTCGCGTTCTTCCCACTCGAAACGGTACTCACGTACGCCGCGCCCGCTGCTGCGGAAACGGTTCTCGTTGAAGTAGTCGAACACTTCCGTTTCGTCGTCCGTGTTACGCAGGAACAGGCTCGTGGTCGAGATCTCGTGCTCGTCCGCGAAACTGAGGCCGAGGTTCAGCGTGCCCGCGATATTGACGCTGCGCGTAGATTCTTCCCGTTTGCCGTTGAGTTCTTCCGGCTGGCCAAAAGCCGCGGTATTGGTCCGCCGCCAGCGCGTATCGGTTTCGTAGGAACCGCCTACTGCAAACCCCGCATCCCAGGCATCACCCAGCTGGAAACGATTGCCCACGCTGGCCCGGAAATTGTAGTCGGGTTCGACGCTTTCCTCTTCGATGCCGAAATTGCGATTCAACGCCGCACCCAGTTCACGATTGATGAGCTGCGACTGGTAGGTGAGTTCGCTCGCGCCGAGGCCGAGATTCTGCCGCTCGAGTTCCGCACGAATATTGCTCACGCTCGGATTTCCCTGGTAGGCAACGAGACCGTCCGCTATTGCAGCGGACAGTGCGCGTGTGCCGTCATCGGTACCCAGCCAGTCGTCACCGCCGCCGGGATAGGTATCGATGTTGCTCGGGTTTTGCGAATTCATACCGATTCCGGCTTCGACGCGGATCGTCAGATCGTCCGGAATGCCTTTTGTACGAATGTCCACGGCACCGCCGCCAAAATTCGCCGAGATAGACGGCGAATAGGACTTCTGAACCCGTAGCGATTCGACGATCGAGGTCGGGAACACGTTCAGCGGAATGACGTTACGCGTCAGATCGGGCGAAGGGATCTGCGAGCCGTTGAGCGTCGTCGTGGCATATCGCTCGCCGAGCCCGCGGATATAGACGAACTTGTCCTGAACGAGCGTCAGGCCCGGCACACGCCGCAGCGCGGCCGCAACCGTTGAGTCACCCAGGCGGGCAATCGTGTCTGCGCCGAGCAGGTCGGTCGAGAACGCGTCGTTCATGCGCTCGTTGACGAGCTGCTGGCTCGAGCTGATGAACCGTCCGGTAACGATGACTTCTTCAATGTTGCCGCTGTCGCCACCGTCCTCAGCGCTGTTCTCAGCACCCTCCCCCAGCGCAACTCCGGAAAAAGCGAGGGCGGCGACCGGAGTCGCCGCCACAAAAGCGTACTTGATTCTTCTTGATAGTGTTTTCATTACTCAAACCACAATGCTTGCCCGCGATTGTCGGGTGAGATGCCGTAGGCCCACGGCTGGGTCCAGTCCGCCGTAGTCACGGCGCCGAGTATGTCGGTGTCGGTACCGCTCGTCGGAGCTGTCGTCGCAGCCGCAGCTGCGCCGTCCACGGCTACCGTGTTCCAGGGCAGCGAATAGACCTTTTGCGCGCCCTCGAGCAACAGCAGGTCCGGATCGGCCGCACCGGTGGCGTCCTTGCTGGTGCCGGACGCAACGGTCGCAAACTGGTTACCCTCGGCTTCCGCGAAGGCTTGCTCGTCGGCGAACGCGACAACGGCGTTGCGGTCCGCGATGGCGTTGCCCTTTATGTTTTCCTGGCAGGCATAGATAACCGAGTTCAGCTGCAGGTCACCGGCGATGGCCGCCTCGTGCGTCTCGACGTTGTCGATACGCAGGCAGTAGTTGTCGTCCGCTCCCGTTTCGTCATTCACACCGAAGGATGAAATCAGCAGCGCATCGTTGACGACCGGGTGGATACCCTCACGGAAACGCCAGCCGGCGCCCGGATCGTGGGTACCCGGCACGTTCGCCGAGATGATGCAGGTCAGGTTGTTGATGGTCGGGGCGCTGTTGAGGCCGCGGGCGATGAAGTCGTCCTTGGTGGCCTGGTCCAGGCTCGAGTAGGAGCCGATACCGTCAGCCTCGATGCAGTGATTGCCGTCGTTCTCCGACTGGACAACGAGCGCGTTCGAAATCGTGCCGTTGTAGCCCTCGTCGATGTCGATCGAATCGTCGCGGACATAGACCGCGACCAGGTTGTTGATGTCGACCGAGCCGCCGAACATTTCGACGCCGTCGTCGAACGTCGAGTAGACCTGGAGGTTATCGATCACGGTTGCGCTACCGACGCCGCCGAAGGAAATGCCGTTCAGTTCGTCACCGTTCGCGACCTGTGCACCCGTGTGCTTCACGACGACGTAGCGCAGGATGCCGGAGTCGTCCGCATCGTTGGCGCCGCCGTACTGCGACTCGTCGTCACCGGCCGAGCCCTCGGCTTCGATGGAGCACTCGGTGCCCGGCGCGAGATCGAAGCCGGCCTCACCGCGGGTACCGACGTAGCTGCACTTGTTGCTGACGCCGAAACCGTTGATGACGATGCCGCCCCACTGCTGGACGTCTTCGGGCCCGACCGTTCCGTTGATATCGGACACGGAGGTAATCGTGATCGGCGCGTCCGCACGACCATCGGCCAGGATGCGCGACCCTCGGTTGACGATGATGAAATCCTTGTTCGTCTGGAAGGCAAGCGTAGTGCCGGCCTCGATCGTAAGCGTCGGGCCGTCACCGCCGCGGGTAATGCCGGCCGCCTCGAGTTCCGCCTGTGTCCTGTAGGTCTCGCCGACGAAAAGGCTGGACGTGAAGATGTGTGCACCGCCATCCGGCAGGGCGGGAATGAGCAGATCCACGGCGAGGTTGTTCTTGGGACCGACGAAAGACGAGTCGTAGGTGCAGTTGCCGTTGCCGTCGGCGCTGCCCTGGATGACCTGGCCGTCCCTGACATAGGACGCGCAAACGTCGTCGGCCGAGCCGCCACCGGTGCTGACGGAGTTATCAACGCTGTTGTCGACCGTAGTCGGCGTGATGTTGATGTCGCCACTCGAGCAGGCAGCGAGAAGACCGCCGACGATGAACCCGGTGACCAGTTTTGTGCAATTCATTTGTTCCTCTCCAAGACGGGGTTTTACCCCGGTTACGAGTACGTTGGAGCGGCGACTGTATAGGCGTGATATGGACGTCGTGTGACAGCAATATTAGGGCTTTGTTACGGCACCTCATGTATCGAGTGAGAAACGGTAGCCACTGCCGCGCACCGTTTGCAGATACCGGTTGTAACCGAAAGGTTCCAGGACGCTGCGCAATCGACGGACATGGACATCGACAGTGCGCGGCCCGACTGTCGCGTCACGATCCCAGACGTGCACCAGTAGCTGCCGGCGACTGAAAACCCGGTCGCGATTGCTCACCAGGAAAAGCAACAGCCTGTACTCTCGCGGGGCCAGCGACACATAGGTATCGTCCACGGCGACACGTTGCCCCAGGTTGTCGATCCTGATGCCGCCTGCCGAAATCTCTTCCGTGTGAAGGACGTTCGCGGGACGCCGCAGACAGGCGCCGACACGTGCCCTCAACTCCGGAAGATCTATGGGCTTGCCGATGAAGTCATCTGCGCCGGACTCGAGTGCAAGCACGACGTCGTCGGGATTGCAGCGGCCCGAAGTCATCATTACGCGCATCGTACGCAGGTCATCGATACTGCGAACGTCATTCAGGAGTTCGACGCCGCCGAGATCCGGCAACGTGAAATCGCAAAGCATGAGATCGGGGCGTTTCCTGCGCACCAGTTCGAGCGCCGTAAACGCATCTTCACTCTCGGCAACGTCGTGGCCGAGCTCTCTCAGCTCATGCGCCATGCGGCCGCGTATGGTCCGGTCTGGATCAACAACGAGAATCGAAGCCAACATTCATCTTCCCTGTCGTGGTTTATTGGATCAGGGCAAGAAACCACAGGCGCTTTACAGGCCCTTTACGTTCCTGTTGCTGATTGGTTACGGGTTTATTACAGCCATGCGGCGGCGGCGCCCGGCCGGCAACATATCTGCAATAATTCGGCGAATTGGCGCGGACACCCGGTCACGGCGCTGGAAAACAGCCTGCCAGGGGGCATTTTGCGGCCTTTTCACCACCTCGTAGGTGGAAACCCCGATTACCCCCCAGACGCCCGGCACGCATGATATCCGTGGTAGCAAGAGGTCGATTTACTATGCGTATCAAGCTCGCCCGGATCCTCGAAGAATTGCGCGAGGACCATCGAAACCTCACCCGACTGCTGGACCTGCTGGAAAATGAATGCAGGGACATCCCGGACGAGGGAGAGCCCGACATGGATCTCCTTCACGACATCATGCACTACATGACGGTCTACCCGGACGCCATACACCACCCGCGCGAGGACCTCGTCTACACGGCGTTGCGCGAGCATTGCGACGACCTGGCAGGCGGTCTCGAGAGCGTGCCAGGCGATCACCGCGAGATCGCGGAACTCGGCGAAACCTTGCGCAGGGACGTCGAGGCAATCATCTCCGGGGCGGCTGTCACGCGACAGCACCTGCTCGAGGACCTCGTGAATTACGTCGGCCACCTGCGGCGCCACATGGAATGGGAAGAATCGGAACTGTTCCCGCGCGCAGACTCACTCGCAGGCGAGAAGGAAACGGCGACGATCGACGTCAGCGCGCATCTTGGCGAGGACCCGGTGTTCGGTGCAACGACTGCCAGTTCGTTCGCGAACCTGCTGGCGAGCCTGCAGCGCGCGCAGCAGGAAGCGTAGCTCAGAAGTACCAGGCGAGCTGGGCGAAAATGCCCGGCCCGGTGGACAGGTACAGGTCGCCGCCGCTCTCTATGCCTCCGAACTCGCTGCCGCTCGGTCCGATCGGGACGTTGAGGCTGCCCAGGAACGTGACGTTGTCCGAAAGGCTGTACGACGTCACTAACTGCAGCAGCGCACTGGGATCGGCGATGTTCGCGAGCAGCGTTGGCGTAAGCGTCCACAGCGGCGACATCTCGACCAGGACGCTGCCCGCGAGGTAGTGACGGCCTATAGCAAAGGTCTCGCCGCGCGCGAGGCGCGCGAGCAGATCCGGGTTGTCGGCGAGGCTCTCGGAATCGTAGCGGCCATCATCCTGGCCGAAGCCGTTGAAGTGATACTCGAGCGCGCCGCTCATGTTCCTGCCGCGCCAGGTCCACGAATAGCTCCAGTTGGCTACCAGCTGCGCATAGGTGTCCGATTCCGTGTCGGTCACGACCAGGTCGCCGCGCAGCACCGCCCCGCCGAGGCTGTACGTCCCGCCCAGCCCCATCACGAGATCGTCGTAGTGCTCTGCGAGCAGCAGATCGTATTCCGATGCGCCGACGAAACCGTGGTACTTGACGGCAACCGTCGCCTGTTCCGACTCGACCTCTCCATTAAGCGGGTTACGGCGCACGACGACCGCGGCCTGCAGGTCGTTGCCGCTGTCCTGCAGGTATTGCAGGTAAAGCATGTCGTCGCCCGCCTTGTACTCGGTATCGACGGCTGCGGGATCGAAGGGGTTGACGAGGTCCATAGGCGCGTAGAACAGGCCGTTACCCCAGGAGATGGCCTGGCGACCAAGGCGGACCACTGCTTTTTCGCTCGCATAGCCCGCCCAGAAGCGATCGAGGCGATGCAACACGGCCGTTTTGTCGCGGTCGTGCATGACCTTCGTAAGGTCGAAAAACCGCCGCTGGTCGTCCGGCAGGCGCGGCACGAACAGTTCGGTAGCGGGTGGCAGCTCGCGTGTGTACTCGACGCGGTCCCCGTACAGCGCGATCAGCTGGTAGTCGGCATGGAAGGTCCAGCGGCCCGTGGCTGCCTTGAAATTGAGTCGCAGGTCACCTTCGAGATCGAGCGATTCCTTGCCGGTCAGCGACCGAAATACGCTGTCAGCAGGAAACGTCGTGCCGACGAATCGCAGTTTTGTATGGCCGCCGAGTTCGTACGGTTTGTCGGCCGCGGCGGCGGCCGTGCCGAGGAACAGCAGCAGCCAGAGCTCAGGCCGCATTCTGCTCGATTTCCTCCACGATGCGGCCATCGAGCATGCGGACCAGGCGCTTCGCATACGCCATCACACGCTGGTCGTGGGTCGCGATGATGAAAGTAGTGCCGTGATGCTCGTTGAGGTGCTTGAACAGGTCGATCAGTTCGTCGGCCGTCTTCGAATCGAGGTTCGCGGTCGGCTCGTCGGCGAGCACGAGGGCGGGATTGGATACGATTGCGCGCGCCACGGCCACGCGTTGCTGCTGCCCGCCGGACATCTCCGACGGCAGCCGGTCCTCGAGCCCCTCGAGGCCGACTTCTTCGAGGATATCGAGCGACTTCTGGCGGCGGTCCGCAGCGGGCACGCCCTGGACCTGCATGACGAACTCGACGTTCTCGCGGGCGGTCAGCACGGGGATGAGATTGAACGCCTGGAATACGAAGCCGATGCGGTGCAGCCTGAGTTCGGCAAGGTCGCCCTTGCTCAGGTTGTCGATGCGCTGGCCGGCGATATAGACCTCACCGCTGTCCGGCTTGTCGAGGCCGCCGATCGCGTTCAGCAGGGTCGTCTTGCCGCCACCGGACGGCGATGACAGGCATACGAACCCGCCGTCCTCGACCTCCATGCTCAGGTGATCCAGCGCCTTGATGTCCTGGTCGCCCTGCCGGTAGGTCTTGCATAAATTCACGCAACGGACTGCTGTCATCAGTTCACCTTTGTTATTGCCTCGATCGGCTGGAATCGTGATGCCCGCCAGGCCGGGGACAGGCTCGCGAGGAACCCCATTATCAGCACCACTGTGTTGGCGAGCACTACGTCCTCGATCCGTAACTGCGGATACAGGACGCTCGCGGCGCCCATCATCGCCATGCCTTCGGCGACGACCGAAACGTCGATACCGCTCTCCAGCGGCTTGATCGTCGCCCACGCCAGCAGGTTGCCGATGGCGAGACCGATCACGAGGAGCATCATCGACTCGATAACGATCTGGCCCAGGATGCTCGACGGTTTCATGCCCAGCGCGAGCATCAGGCCGATTTCGCGCACGCGCTCGAACACGGCCATGACCAGGGTGTTGACCAGCCCGAACGACAAGGCGAGAAAAATGACGATGACCCAGACGAGCACGAAGCCGTCCATGACCCGCAACATGGTGCCGAGGTAGGTATCGAGTTCGGTCCAGCGGCTTACGGTCACACCATCGTCCACGAGTGCGCTTACTTTCTCGTAGAGCGGTTCCACGTTGCGGTAGTCCTCGCCGAGAACCACGATCGCGGTCACGCCATCGCCCACACGCAGGAGTTTCTGCACCGTCTCCTTGCCGGCGAATACGTACTGCTCTTCGTAGGCCTGGACGTCCGCAGTGAAGAGTCCCACGACACGAAAGCCGCGATCCGCGATTTCGTTGTCCGGGTCCTGGCTCATGAGCACGACCCGCTTGCCGAGCTCCGTCTCCAGCGTCTCGGCGAGCTTGCGTCCTATCACGAGCCCGTCGTCATCGGGCCCCTCGAGGAAGCGCCCTTCCACTGCGTCATAGTCGACGAACGACATGGCCTCCTCGCGCCCGGGTTCGATGCCGAGCAACGTGACGCCCCGCGACTCCCTTTCGCTGGAGATCACGGCCGGGACCTTGATGCGCGTCGCCCAGGCCAGGAATCCCGCGGGAGCGAATTTTTTCTCGATCGCGTCATCGGACATCGGCAGGAGGTTCGCGATATTGGGGTCGTCGAGATAGTCCGGGTGATGCACCTGCACGTGACCGGGCAAGACGCTGATGCTGTCCTCGATCATGTCGTTGACCATGCCCATGGTGAGCGCCGTCATGAAGATCATCGCCCAGACGCCGATGACGACGGCGCCCAGCATGATCAGCGTGCGGCGATGATTGCGCCACAGGTTGCGCCAGGCCAGCAGCGTCAGAATGCGAAGCGTGTTCATCATACTGCTCGCATCGCCTCGACCGGGCGCAGGCGTCGCAGCCGCAGGGCCGGGTACACCGACGCGAGCAGCGAAAACACGAACACCACGGTCGGGCCCGACAGCAGCGACGCTACCGTGACGTTCGGGTGCAGCCTGCTCGGCAGGTTGAACTTCGCACCCATCTCCTCCATTCCCGGCATGGTGAAGCCACGCATCCCGAGCCACGCGGTTATTGCGCCGCCGATCAGCGCCCCGAGGAACAGGCCGATCGCGCCCATCATCGCCGTCTCCAGCATGACGAGACGACCGAGGCGGCCAGGCTTGAGGCCGAGCGCGAGCACGATGCCGAACTCGTGCGTGCGCTCGAGAACCGACATCAACTGGGTATTCAGCACACTGAACGCGACCAGGACCACCAGCACCGCGTACATGAAGACGGCGCTGCTGATGTCGGCCTGTATCGCCTGCTTGAGCCCGGGAAGCAGCGCATCCCAGTCCTGCACGACGAGATCCTGGCCCTCGGGCAACAGCCCTGCGACCCGCCGCCTGAGTTCCGCGACCTGGCCGAGCCCCGGGGCATTCACGACGACCTGGTGGCCGGAGCCGTCCATGTAGAAGACATCCTGGAACAGTCCGAGAGGCATTTCCGCGATCGTGCGATCGAGCTCCGCCACGCCGCTGTCGAAAATACCGACCACTTCGGCGACGACGGCGGCGAAGGAACCATCCCTGCCGCTCCCGATCAGCGTCAGTTCGTCGCCGACCGCCACCCTCAGGTTACGCGCCAGCACCGTCCCGATGACGATCTCTGCCGCATCGGCGCTTTCGAGGTAACGGCCGTCCCGAACCAGCCCGGGAATGCTCGACACTCGCGGCTCGAATTGCGGTTCGATACCGAACACCGCGATCCCGTAGCTGCGATCTTCACTGGACGCCAGTGCGAATGCTGTCGCTCGAGCGGCGACCGCGTCGCTGTCCAGTTCTTCCCGCAGCTTCCCGGCCAGCGACGCCACGTCGGGGATCGTCTGGCGCATCTTCTGATCGTCGATATAGCCCCGCGCCTGCACCTGCATGTGCCCGGTAAATGCCTGCAGGGAATTCTCGATCATCAGCCGGTACATGCCGAACTGCAGCGAGATCATGAATACCAGCAGCACGTTGGAAAACACCATCGCGCCCGTCGTCAGCCACGTACGCCGCGGCTGACGCCACAGGTTCCGCCAGGCCAGGCGCAGGACGAGGTTCACGGCGGTCAGTCCCTGGGATTGCGCAGATTGGAAAGCGTAAACACGCTGTCGCGAATGTCTATCTCGTATTCTACGGAGTTAACCGCGATCTCCGTCCACTCCTCGGGCGCATCCGCCCTGGCCATGCGCTGGCGGCTGGCGATCGTGCGACCGCCCATCTCCTCGATCGCGAGCGTCTTGAGCGCCTTTACCAGTTCGCCATCCTGATCGTAGAAGCGATGCTCGAGAACGACGTGGTCTTCGCGGATCAGGAGTTCTTCGCGCCCCCAGACCACGGCCGCTTCTTCGTGGGGCACCGAACGGATCTCGAAGACCGTCATTTCGTCCGCTTCATCGATGCCGAGCAGACTGTGGTCATACTGGTCGATGATGTCGTCCGCCCTCGCGACATCCTTGTTCGAGAAATCCGAGCCCATCCAGCTCTGCCCCATCATCGACGACGGGATCTTGATGACCCGGTTCACCTTGGGGGAAAAGGTCCACATGTTGTTGTCATCGGTGAGCGTGCCGTTGCCGCGATCCTTCTTCGGCTCGATGACTCGCACCAGTGATTTCTTGTCGCCCTTGGTCCAGGCCTGCATCGTCATCGAACGCTCCCAGTCCGGGCGATGAATGACCATGGACATCTCGGTGTAAGAGGACAGGCCGCGCCAGTGATCGACGGCTGCCCGGACGATAGCCTGCGCGTCCGGGGGAGACTCCGCCGCGAGGCAGCCGGCGGCCGCCACCAGGAGCGCGATGAATGTCATCGGGTAACGCATGGGATCTCCCTGTGGTACCGCCCAGTATAACCGGGCTCCCTGCGGGATCAGGCCCCGGCGTCAATCTCGGGTCGAGAGTTGCTCCTACGATAACCCGCCGGCGCCGCTTGTATGTAGGGGAAAATCGCAATAGTGCCGTCGGTCGCGGGGAGTAGACTGGGATCACAGCCAGTGAAGGAGCGGCCGATGTTCACCCTCGACGCCATCATGACGACGGAACTGATCACGTTGTTGCCGACGGCTAATCTCGCCGAGGCACGTGAACTGATGCACAAGAACAAGATCCACCACCTGCCGGTCGTGGACGACAACAACACGCTCATCGGCCTGGTCACGCTGACGAATGTCCTTGCAGCCACCGACTCCATTCTCCGCGAACCCGACAACAGCATTCACCCGGCGGACGTGATGGTGAAGGACATCATGGTCACTGATGTGGCCACGGTGGACGAGCACGCCAGCCTGAGACAGGCGGCGCTGTTCCTCGAAAAACACCGCATCGGCTGCCTGCCCGTCGTCACCGACGGCATGCTGAAAGGAATAATTACCGAGACAGACTTCGTGGGCGTGGCCATCAATCTCCTCGAGCAACTCGAGGAATCCGAGCCCGACGACGAGTTCGCCGAAACCGCCTAGCCAGGCGCGTTTTCGTCCTCCACGGCAAGCGAGTGCTGCGCATCCCGTTGCGAGCCGATGAATATCGCAACCCAGCGCGTCCGCTCGTCGTTCTCGAGCGCCAGCTTGAGAGTCATCGACAGCGGCACCGACAACAGCATGCCGACCGGGCCGAACACCCAGCCCCAGAAAATCAGCCCGACGAATACGATCAGGGGCGAAATGCCGACGCCGTAGCCCATCAGGCGCGGCTCGATGAAGTTACCGAAGGTGATATTGATCGCGATGAAGCCCATCGCGGTGGCCCCGGCTTCCGGGGCACCCAGCTGCACCAGCGCCAACAGCACCGCGGGCACAGCCGCGATGATCGAGCCGAGCGTTGGAATGTAGTTCAACAGGAACGCGAGCATGCCCCACAGCCGCGGAAAATCCAGGCCCAGCGCCCAGGTCAGCAGCCACACGAGTAGTCCCGTGACGATGCTGACGAGGGTCTTGATACCGAGGTAGCGACCCAGGTCGTCGAGGAACTGCCGCGTACCAGTGAGCGAGCGCGCGGACTCGCCGAACGCAGCCGTAATCTTGGTGGGGAAGCTCGACGCCTCGAGCAGGATGAAGATGACGGTGAAGGTAATCAGCAGCGTGTTCGTCATGATGTCGCGGACCGCGTTCAACAGCGTGGCCGCGAGTCCCATCGCCCAGCCCGGGTTGATGAGATCACCGACGCGCTCGACGGACTGGTCGCTGTCCGTGTACTGGGCCAGGAAGCTGACGAAGCCGTCGATCAGGCCCTGGAGCTGCTCCTGGTAGCCCGGTAACGCCGCCGTGAACGCGGCGAGGGAGCGGCCTACGACAACGCCGACGACGGTAAGGGCCGTCAGGATCGTCAGGACGATGAGCAGGGCCGCAAGCACGGTGGGCACGCGGTTTTCCTGCAGCCACAGCATCGGCCGCACGGTGATCAGGGCGAGGAATGTCGCGATCATGAACGGCACGATCAGCGCCGACGCCGCTTTCATGCCCGCGACGACGACCACGATGGCAGCGAGGGTGATGATGGCGCTGGTTTTTGGCGCTGTTACGTCGACCACGAGGGCCCTTGCGGTGGTTCGGAGCCAGAGGGCATGATCGCACAACCTGCCGACAATATGGGAGAGTTCGTTATGGCTGCAGTCGAGTCACAGATGCTCGAACTGGGCACCGAAGCACCGGCGTTCTCGCTGCCGGACCCGGATGGCGAGGTGCACAGCCTCCGCGAAGGCGCCGATGCCTACGTGGTCATGTTCATCTGCAACCACTGCCCCTTCGTCAAACACGTGCGCGAGGAACTGGCACGCATCGGCCGTGATTACAGCGACCGTAACGTGGCGATCTACGCGATCAACAGCAACGACGTCACTACGCACCCGGGCGACAGCCCGGAAAAGATGAAACAGGAAGCGTCGGAGTGGGGTTACGTCTTTCCGTATCTCTACGACGAAAGCCAGGACGTCGCCAAAGCCTACCGCGCCGCCTGCACGCCGGACTTCTACGTCTTCGATGCGCACCGGAAGCTGGTTTATCGCGGACAGCTCGACGACAGCCGCCCGGCAAACGACATGCCGGTGGACGGCCGCGACCTGCGCGCGGCGCTCGATGCGGTGCTGGGCGGGGAGCCGGTTGCCGAATCGCAGAAGGCCAGTATCGGCTGCAACATCAAGTGGCGCCCGGGCAATGAGCCCGACTATTTCTGACGCGGCTACTTCGGCGTATAGAGTTCGGCTTCTTCGGGCGTAAGCTGCTGCACCTTCAGCGTCCAGCGGGCCAGTGAACCGCTGACGCGCAGCTGGTAGGTGCCGCCCTGCCTGAACAGCCGCACACCGTTGCCCTTGCGCTTGGTGTGCAGCACCTGGCCGATGTGGCGGCCGGTCTTCGCCTCGACCAGCGTCACGTCGAGCGCGACCAGCTGGTCATAGTCGCCATCCAGGCGCCAGTCGAGTATCCACGGCGCCTCCACCGTGAAAGCCGGCGTCGTGCTGTTGTTGGTGCCGCGAAACTCGCGAACGAGCTGTGCGCCCTGCACCGAGCCCACAACGAGCGTCAGTAATGCGGCGGCTGCAAGACCTTTCATAGTGCGTGTCATCGGGTTTCCTGCGGGTATTTCTTTTGCTGGCAACCCTATATGGGACCGCCTGCAGCGGCAAATGTTTACACGTTCTTGCGGAGCGGACAGCAGCCGTCGACAGAACAACACGCACGTGAACACCCCCCGATCTGTTATTTTCGAAAACCATGATCCTCGCCTCGGGAGTACCGCAATTGCCGTCCGCTACCGACCCTGATCGCAGAAGCCTGGCGCTGGCCTCTATTAGCGCCGCGGGCTGCATCGTGCTGGTCGCGGCGCTGCTGCTCGAACAGACCGCGATCGCCGCGGTCGCCAAGCTCGTCGCGTCGTCCGCTTTCGTTTCGTTAGCTATCTCTGCCGGGGCGCTGGCGTCCGGCTACGGCAGGGTGATTCTTGCCGGGCTGGTACTGTCGTGGTTCGGCGATGCATTCCTGATCGGGACGTCGAAGGGCTGGTTCCTGCTGGGTCTCGTGAGTTTTCTGCTGGCCCATATCGCCTACGTAACGGCATTCATTGGGCTGGGCGTCGCGCGGCGCTGGATCCTCTCTGCCCTGCTGCCCGTCATCGTGATCGCGGTTGGTGTGCTGCAATGGCTGGAACCGAGCGTACCGGCGGAACTGATGTGGCCCGTGCGCGTCTACACCGCGGTAATCAGCCTGATGGTCATCACGGCGGTCGGGACGAGGGGTGCAGGCGCCACGTCGTTGATCGTCATCGGCGCCTGTCTTTTCTATTTCTCCGACCTGTCCGTTGCCGCGCTGCGCTTCACCGAGCCGGCGTTCCCGACCTACGTGCTGGGACTGCCGCTTTATTACGCGGCGCAGATTTGCCTTGCGTTCAGCATCGGGGTCAGCAGCAATCACGATCCCAGTAAGGCACACCGGAAAAACGCTCTGCCAGGAAGTCGATGAATTCGCGGACCCGGTATGACAGGTGCCGCGTCGGCGGGTAGATCGCGTACGCCGGGGTTACGGGCCACTCGTAGTCGGCCAACACGGGCTGGAGTTCACCACGGCTGATTGCGTCGCCGGCAATGAACGTGGGCTGCAGCACGAGACCGAGCCCCTCCTTCGCCGCTGCGCAGAGGAAGTCGCCGCTCGACGCTGTCATCGTCACCGGCACCTCGATGGAATGACGTGTTCCTTCCGCGTCAGTGCAAACCCATTTGCCGGGATCGGGCAGGTTGCTGTAGACGAGGCAGTCGTGGTCCACGAGTTCGTCCGGCGTTTGCGGGTTCCCGCGGCGCTCCAGGTACTCCGGGGACGCACATACGACGGTGCGCGCCTCGAACAGTCGCCGCGCAATCAGGGTCGAGTCTGAGAGTCGTCCGATACGAATCGCAAGATCGACGCCTTCGGCTATCAGGTCGATGCGGCGATCGTTGAGGTCGAGGTCGAAAGTAACCCGCGGGTGCCGCCGGGTGAACTCGGCAATCGGCTCGTACATATGCCGTGACCCGAAAGAAAGGGGCAAGGCCACCCGCAGGTTCCCGCGCAGCTCCCCGTGCTGTTGCGCGACGGCCGCCTCCGCCTCGTCGAGGTCGGCCAGGATCCGCGCACTGTGCTCGTAATAGCTCTTGCCGGTCTCGGTAAGACTCAGGCGGCGCGTGGTCCGCCGCAACAGCTGCACGCCGAGCCGCTCCTCCAGCGCGGTTACCCGTCGGCTGACCGCCGACTTCGCGATGTCCAGGCGCTCGGCAGCTGCCGTAAAGCTTCCGGCCTCGACCACGGCAATGAAGGCCTCCAGGTTCCTGAATCGGCGCATATTGTTGCGTTTATGAGAACAATGTTATCTCGATATTACAGTTTATCTTCATTGGATCAATAGTCAGACTGGTGCCCAACGTAATCGACCCGCTTCGGGCAGGAACACTGGAGACGAACTGATGCAAGACACGACCCGTAATACGCCGCTTAATATCCTGGAGGTCGCCGCGAGCGGCCGGAACGAGGGTTCGGTGAGCCGCATGCTCAGCGCCGACCTGGTCGGCGCACTCGAAGAGCGCCATGGCAGCATCGCGCTGACGCGGCGCAACCTGAACGAGGGCGTTCCGTTCGTCGACGAGGCATGGATCAGCGCCAACTTTACTGCCGCCGAGGAACGCAGCGCCGACCAGCGTGCGGTGCTCGCCGAGTCCGATTCGCTGGTCGCCGAACTCAAGGCCGCCGACGTGCTGGTGATTGGCGCGCCGATCTACAACTTCAGCATACCGGCTGCGCTGAAGGCCTGGATCGACATGGTTGCCCGCGCGCGCGTCACGTTCCGCTACACGGAGAACGGCCCGAAAGGACTGCTCGAGGGTAAGAAGGCTTACGTCATCATCGCCTCGGGCGGCGTACCCGTAGACAGCGCGGTCGATTTTGCGACCCCCTACCTGCGGCATGCGCTCGCGTTCATCGGCATCACGGACGTCGAGGTAATCGCGGCAGAACGCCTGAACAGTAATGCAGAAGAATCCATCGATGCGGCACGCGTCCGTATCGCCGAGCTCGTTCACACGGCGCCACGGCTGCAGAGCCGGGTGGCCTGATAATCACGCAACAAGGAGACAGGAAATGAACCAGAACACAGACATGGCAGCACTGTTGCTGCGCCTCGCCCTCGGTACGATGTTCGTCGCACACGGGTTGCTAAAGGTGATGGTATTCACGTTGCCCGGCACCGTGGGCTTCTTCGAGTCGGTCGGCTTTCCGGGCTGGATGGCCTACATCGTGACGTTTGCCGAAATTGGCGGCGGCGTGCTGCTGCTTGCCGGTGTCGCCGTACCCGCGGTTTCGATCGCGCTGCTTCCGGTGCTGCTCGGCGCGGTCTACGTGCACTTCGGCTCGGGCTGGGTGTTCAGCAACGCCAACGGCGGCTGGGAGTACCCTGCGTTTCTCGCGGTCGCGGCTATCGTGCAGGCCCTGCTCGGCCCCGGCAAGTTCGCATTACAGGTGCCTTTTTTCGCGCGGCTGCGCAGTGCCTGAGTATTGATACACCAACCCTTTCCCGGAGAGATCAATGATCGATGTCATTCGCTCGGATTCACGCGGCGCAGCCGATCACGGCTGGCTGAAGAGCAAGCACACGTTTTCGTTCGCGGACTACCACAATCCGTCGATGATGGGTTTCGGCAAGTTGCGCGTCATCAACGAGGACTGGATCGAACCGGGCAAGGGCTTTGGTACCCACCCCCACCGGGACATGGAGATCGTTACCTACATGGTCGACGGTGCCCTCGAGCACAAGGACAGCATGGGTAACGGCTCCGTGATCCGGCCCGGTGAACTGCAGCGCATGACCGCGGGTACCGGCGTGCTGCACAGCGAGTTCAACGCCTCGGAAACGGACCGCGCGCACCTGCTGCAGATCTGGATCCTGCCGGAGCAGAACGGCCTGGAGCCCGGTTACGAGCAGAAGCTCTTCCCTGTCGAGGAAAAACGCAACCGCTGGCGTCTCGTCGGTTCCCGGGACGGGCGCGACGGCTCGCTGACCATCCACCAGGACATCGAGCTTTCCTCGACGGTGCTCGACGAAGGCAAATCGATCGAATACGGCTTCGACGGTCGCCGGCGGGGATTCGTGCAGGTCGTCAGGGGCACGGTCGAGATCGACGGCGAGACGCTCGAAGCAGGCGATGCCTTGGCGGTCGTGGACCAGCAGGTCCTGGACATCAAAGCGAAAAGCGAATCGGAGCTGTTGCTGTTCGATATGACCTGAAGTTTATTCCGGCTTGCGGAATTTCAGCGTCATGCGATTGGACTCGCCGATCGCAGCGTACTGCGCCTTGAGTTCCTCGTTGTCACGACTGGTCGCGAAGGATGGCGGCAGGCGCCACACGATGTCGTCGCCGGACGGCTGATCCTTGTCATTGGCGTTGATGTCGCTCTCGGCCACGAGTTCGAACCCGGCCGCGACGACCCTGTCGATGACGAACTGCTTCTTCATGTAACCGTGTGAGCCGTTCGCCCACTCGTCCGACACGTCGTCACGCGCGTGATGCTGAACCACGCCGAGGACGCCTCCCGGCTTCAGGGCGTCGTAGGCATCATTAATCGCCATGTCGAGATAATCGCCCTTGCCTTCCGACTGGAAGCGCCAGGTGTTGTGCAACATGCGGACGAAGAACACGACGTCGGCCGTGCCTGCCATTTCCTTGGGCATGGCGCCGAACCAGAATGCGTCGATACTCGCCCCGTCCTCGCCGCGCCACTCCTCGGCGTCGGCGGGCCAGGTCTCCAGCCACTGCGACATCTCGGCCATGAACTCCTCGTTGGCAAACGAGAAATTGGGCCACAGGTCCAGCGGGTAGTTCGCGCCGACCAGGCGGCCCTCGCTGCCCAGGTATGGCAGCAGGATCTTGCTGTACCAGCCGCCGCCGGGCAGGCCTTCGACCACGGTCATGCCCGGTTCGATGCCGAAAAACTCGATCGTTTCCTGCGGATGCCGGTATTCATACCGTGCCTTGGCCTCGTCAGGCTGCGCGGCAAGAACCGCGGCAAGCTTGTCGCTGTCTGCTGATGCCGGCTGCGCGGCCAGGACGAGAGCGGTGCAGAGCACGAATAGAACTTTCTTCATGAGAATTCCCCCGGTAGGCAATGGCGACCGATTATCGTCCGCGCATCCGGGCGAGACAAGCGCGGTTTCGGATACTAATCAGATGGCCAGAGATCTCCGCGCTTGCGAAGTCGGAGCAACACCAGCACGACGACGATGCCGAGCATCGCGATGCCGGCGAGAAACAGGAAGTAATGCCGGAAACCGACGAGGCCGGGATTGGCGTCGAGGATCCGGCCGGCAATTGGCGCGAAGAATATCTCCGGCGTGTAACCGACGAGCGACACGAGGCCGACAGCGGCACCGGTGAGGTACGCCGGCGTACGATTTTCCTCGAGCAGCGCGAAGTAGATCCCTCGAAGCGCGAAAACAGCGAAAAAGGTCACGAACAGGTTCAGGTAAATGAGGTTCATCGATGCCGCATCGGCCGACGAAAGCGCAAGCAGCACCCAGGAGACGATCAATACTGCAAAGGACACGCCTATCGATCGCGCGGCGTTGAAGCGGTCGGCCACCACTCCGGCGATTACCGCAGCGAACGGCCGTATCCAGCCGCCGTAGGTGGACAGCGCAGCACCGCGGACCTCGTCCATGCCCAGCACCTGCACCGCATAGAGCGAGTAGTTATCGAGCCCCTTGTACGCGCAGTATGCGCACACGATGACCGCCGCATGCGCCCAGATCACCGGCCGGCGCAGAACCCGGCCCATGCCCCGCAGCGGGTGCCTGCTCCTGTAGCCCGCCGCATCCGGCACCGGCACCGTGAACCAGGTCAGCACTCCTGCAACGAACGCTGCCGCGGTATAGACCAGGATAATGCTCCGCATGCCGGCGCGCCGCACTTCGTCAGTCGCGAGATCCGCGTTCTCGGGCATGATCGATGCAAAAACCGCCAGTGCGAGACTCGCGATCAGCACTGCGACAAGACCTCGTCCACCTTCGAGCACGCCGAATGCGAGACCCTGTGTCGATTCGCCACCCCATTCGCGGGTCGCGCGGATCAGCGCGCCCCAGAACAGGAAGATCGTCGTAACGCCCCAGAAACCGTAAAGCAGGCCCATGGGCATTGCCGGCGGGATCGTTGCCATGAACAGGCCGCCCGCTCCCGTCGCGAACAGCGAGGCGGTCAGCAGGGAACGTGCGGGGAAACGGTCCGCGAGTGCACCGCCGGGGAAATACGAGATCATCGCCGTAATGCCGTAGACGGCAAAGAGATCACCCAGCTGTGTGTTTGTGAAGCCGAAGACCTCGAGGAGCGTCGGGCGGAAGAACCGCGCCGTGTGAAATGGCAGGCCGAAAACGACTTCGCCCGCGACGACGAGGGCGAACATTGTGACGAAGCGGTGCACGCGGCCAGTATACGTTAACGGTATTTGCTATAAAGGAAGCCGCTTTACCTGCAAGGACCCGGAATGAGCATCGAACGCATCGCATTTATCTTCCTGGCTCTCCTGTTCCCGTCCACGTATGCGGTGGCACAAGCGCCTGCCACCCTGCGAGTGGATTTCTTTCATTCGGGCAATCACGAGACCGAGATGTTCAGCCTCGACCAGGTCGTGCTCGAACCGCTGCCGTGGACCGGCAACATGCATTACCCGATCGATGAGACGCTGAGAGGAAAATACCTGTTCGAGATTATCGACCCCGATAGCGGAAACGTTGCCTGGTCGAGAAGCTTCAGCAGCATCTACGGCGAATGGGAAACGACGCGCGAAGCAAAGCAGATGAACCGCACCTACCATGAGTCCGTCCGCTTTCCGGCGCAGAGCGACGAGTTCGAGCTGGTTCTGAAGAAGCGCAATGCGACCAACGGGTTCGACGAAATCTGGCGCCTGCCGATCGATCCGAACGATTACATGGTGCATCGCGAATCGGCAGCTTACGCTGACCGCGTGGTCGCCATCCTCGATAATGGCGACCCGGCAACGAAAGTCGACCTGCTGATCCTCGGTGACGGCTACACGGAGGAGGAACACGACAAGTTTCTCGCCAGCGCGAGGGAGCTCACCGACATATTGTTTGCAACCTCGCCGTTCAGGGAACGCAAGGAGGACTTCAACGTATGGGCGCTGGCCCCCGCGTCGGCCGAGTCCGGCGTATCCCGGCCTTCGACGAAGACCTACCGCGACTCTCCGGTCGGCACGACCTACGACGCGTTCCGCTCCGAGCGCTACGTGCTGACCTTCGACAACAAGAGCATGCGCCGTATCGCCTCTTCCACGCCCTATGATTTCATCGAGATTCTGACCAATACCGAAGTCTACGGCGGCGGCGGCATCTACGGCCTGTTCAGCACCGCGGCCGCCAACAACGAATGGGCGCCTTACCTCTTCGTCCACGAATTCGGCCACCACTTCGCGGGTCTCGCCGACGAGTACTACACGAGCGCCGTGGCCTACGAAGCGCCGGAGAAAATCGTCGAGCCCTACGAACCCAACGTGACCGCCCTGCTCGATCCGGCTGAACTCAAGTGGAAGCACCTTGTCACACCGAATACACCGCTGCCGACGCCGTGGCCGAAAGCGGAGTTCGAGGAACACTCGATCGCAGTGCAGAAGCGGCGCGCGGAGATGCGGGCCGCGAACGTGTCGGAAGACGAGATGAATGCACTGTTCCGCTATACGAAGGAATTCACCGAGAAGCTGTTCAGCAAAACGCAGCACAAGGATGCGATTGGTGCGTTCGAAGGCGCGAATTACGAAGCCGAGGGTTTTTACCGGTCCGAGATGAACTGCCTGATGTTCACAAGGACCGACTATTTCTGCCGGGTCTGTGCCGCGGCAATTGAAGATGTCATCGACGAATACACGAAGGAGCGGCCGTAGCGTCGCAATTGCGGCATTGCTCGCAATACTCGCCGCATGCGCGGACAATCCCTCTGCGATCCGCGACCCCGGTGCCGAGCAACGGGCATTGAAGTGCGCCAGCCACGAGACGCTCTCCTGCGTCGAAAAAATGGGCAAGGTCGTGAGCTGCACCTGCAGCAGCCGCGATGACCTGCGCCAGATCCTCGAACCCGATAAGCATTAGTTTTGACCGTGAGGCGCCGGAGCACACCCGGCGGCCCCGGTCATTTCTCTCCCTCATGGTTGACCAGCGACATCCTGTCGCTGGCCCTTCGGGCGCGCAGGCGCGTCCAAATTCGCTCCCGGCGAATTTGTCGGCTCGCTACGCTCGCCTGCGCTTTACTTCGGTCGAAAAACGCCCCGGGCCGCCTGCTCCGTTCGATCGGACGCAACGCTGTCAGCCGCGCAACTTGTAACCCGTCTTGAAAATCCAGCGGATGACGAGCAGGCACGCGACCAGGAAGGTGATCGTCATGCCGAGGCTGAGCCCCACGTGGACGTCCGCGTTCTCGTAGAAGCTCCAGCGGAATCCGCTCACGAGATAGACGACGGGATTGAACAGGCTGATGGTCTGCCACACCGGCGGCAGCATGCTGATCGAGTAGAACGTGCCGCCGAGGAAAGTCAGCGGCATGATGACGAGGATGGGCACGATGGTCAGTTTCTCCCAGCCGTCGGCCCAGATGCCGAGGATGAACCCGAACAGGCTGAACGCAACCGAGGTGAGCACGAGAAACAGCGCCATAACAACGGGATGCGCGATGTGGATGTCGACGAAGAAGCTCGCCGTGATCAGGATGATTGCACCGATGATGACGGACTTGGTTGCGGCTGCGCCGACGAAGCCGAGCAGGATCTCGACGTAACTGATCGGCGCTGACAGCACTTCGAAAATCGTGCCCGTGAATTTGGGGAAGTAGATGCCGAAAGACGAGTTCGAGATGCTCTCGGTGAGGATCGCAAGCATGATGAGCCCTGGCACGATGAACGAGCCGTAACTCACGCCGTCGATCTCGGTGATGCGCGAGCCGATCGCCGCGCCGAAGATCACGAAATACAGCGACGTCGACAGCACCGGCGCGACGATGCTCTGCACGAGGGTTCGCCGCATGCGCGCCATCTCGAACCGGTAGATCGAACTGACGGCACGGAAGTTCATCGCTCCCTCTTCACCAGGTCGACGAAGATCTCCTCGAGCGAACTCTGCGAGGTGTTCAGGTCGTGGAAAGAGATGCCCTGTTGCTCGAGTTCACCGAGCAGCGTCGTGATGCCGGTCCTCTCGCGCTGCGAATCGTAAGTGTAGACCAGCTCGTTGCCGCCGTCGGCGAGCTCCAGCCCGTAGCCGGATAGTGACGCGGGTATCTCCGCCAGCGGCTCGTTGAGCATCAGCTGCAACTGCTTCTTGCCGAGTTCGCGCATCAGGCTCTCGGTCTCCCTGACAAGGATCACTTCGCCGTGATTGATGACGCCCACCCGGTCGGCCATCTGTTCGGCCTCCTCGATGTAGTGCGTGGTCAGGATGACCGTGGTTCCGGATTCCCTGAGTTCCCGGACCACGTTCCACATCGCCTGCCGCAGTTCGACGTCCACGCCCGCGGTAGGCTCGTCGAGGAACAGCAGCTCGGGTTCGTGCGCCAGCGCCTTTGCGATCAGCACGCGCCGCTTCATGCCGCCGGACAAGCCCATGATGGGGCTGTCCTTCTTGTCCCAGAGCGACAGCGACCGCAACACCTTCTCGATGTGCCCGGGGTTGGGCGGCTTGCCGAACAGGCCGCGGCTGAAGCTCGCCGTGTTCCACACGGACTCGAAGGTTTCGACCGGCAGCTCCTGCGGCACCAGGCCGATCATTGCCCGCGTGGCACGGTAATCGGTGACGATGTCGTTACCGCCAACTCGCACACTGCCGCTTGTCGCATTGACGATGCCGCACACGATATTAATGAGCGTCGTCTTGCCGGCGCCGTTCGGGCCGAGCAGGCCGAAGATCTCGCCGCGCTCGATCTCGAGACTCACGTCCTTGAGGGCTTCGAATCCCCCTGCGTAGGTCTTGTTAAGATTCCGGACGTCGAGTATCGGCTGCATGGCGCGAATGGTACGCGCGCTAGAAATACTTCGCGAGCTGGATCTGCACGTAATCGTCGCGGACAACGGCGTAGGTGAGATCCTGGGGCCCGGCGCCGGAAAACGCCCGCGCGCGCAGCTCCAGGGCGATGCTGTCGCCGATGCGCCGTTCGGCCTCGACGTTGAAAAACGTCTCGCCCGTCTCGGTGTCCCAGGCAACGCCTGCCAGCACCGACGTATCCTGCGAGTCGTTGAGCGCGAAGCGAGCACCGACGAAGACGTCGTTGTCGGCCGTCGTGAACGGTTCGAACTCGCTGCGGCCATCGTACTGGTACTCGAGCAGCAGGCCGAGATCGGCGGACGACTCCCCGACCTGGTACAGCGTGTACTCGAAACCACCGACCGCTGCCGTGAACGTCTCCGAGTAGCCGTTACGCGCGATCGCCTCGAGCTTCCACAGCCAGGCGTCGCGGGTGTACTGCAGGTCGACGCCGAGCTGGTCGATCAGGTCGTAGTGCGGCATCAATACCGGCGCGTCATCGGCGGGCACCAGCCTTGGTTCGCGGCTGGTGCCGCTGAAGACGCTAAGCCCGATGTCGACGTCGCCGATGTAGTGGCTGTAGCGAAGCGCGACGTCGACGTGGCTCTCTTCGCTCGACGACTCGTAGACCGCGCGGTCACTGTCCACCGGCAGCGGCGTGCGCAAGCGGCCGTCGATACCCGGGTAATTGCGCTCACGGAAATACGGCAGCACGTAGGCGCTGATCAAGCCCCAGTCCTGCTGCCACGCGAGGTTCACCATCGGTTGGCCCAGCTTGTCCTCGCCGTCGATGTCGCCAGCGGCGTCCGTCTGGTTGATGATATCCACGAGATGCACGGACTCCGTGACACCCCAGAACACGGTGTTGACGCCTGCGAGCAGCTCCAGCGAGTCGCCTTCGAGGGCCCAGTAGGCTTCCCGCAGGTCGACCAGGTTGCGCTCGTCGTCCACCGAGTCCCGGCGGAGGTAGGGAATGAGCGATGCACGCTGATCCCCACCGGCGTTTCGCCAGCGCAACTCGGCCGTCGCCGCGATCGACACCTGTGCGGTCTGTGATCCCTGGCCGGGCCACAAAGCGTCCCGGGCGAAGAACCGCGACTGCAGTTCGACATTGCCCGCCCCTTCCCAGGCGGCATCGTCGGCCACAGCGGTCGACGATGCCACCAGCAGGGCCAGTGCGGTGAATTGTGCTGTGCGAATCCTCATGGCGTACTACCTCAGGCGGCTCAGCCGACCCTTGACGAAGTCGTTCTCCGCAAGACCGGTCCCGAAACGGTAATCACCGTAAACGAGGTCGGTCTGCTTGTTGGTCTGCACGTTGGTCATGCTCAGCACGTGCGCCCGCCAGATACCCTCGTAGTTGCGGTAGTCCTTCAGCTCGAGCACTTTCAACAGGTCGCCGCGGCGGTCGTAGAACTCGACTTTGCGAAGCTGGAAGTCGGCCTGGTCCACCCAGGACACCTGCTTCGTGTAGCCCGAGTTCTCGTAACGCGGCGTGCGTTCCACCACGTCGCAGACGAG
>Ga0209536_100002757_pt1 | contig 28558 bp, 29 predicted proteins | sample DeeMarSeWOR28_12_FD_187461 | JGI IMG/M metagenome (GOLD analysis project Ga0209536, IMG submission 187461) | Marine sediment microbial communities from White Oak River estuary, North Carolina - WOR-2-8_12 (SPAdes) (version 2) | ecosystem: Environmental > Aquatic > Marine > Intertidal zone >... | reverse complement strand
CTGACGAAAAAGCGCAGCATACATAGAGTATGTGAGCATTTTAAGGAGGTTCACAACGCGGCTATTGGGCGTTAGATGCATTTTTGAGATGGGTTCTAACAAGGTTTACCATCTGATCCGTGTATATTCGGCTTTCAAAATCAAATTAGAATTTATTTGCAGATTGGCTTTGGACGGGTCAGTGTTGGCCTTATGGATCAGTGCCGGATCAGTCCTGAAATTCGCGCCGATAGGTCTTGCCGGATCCCATCATCACGCTTATGGGGTGGAGCGTTTGAATGTTTTCGCATACAATTTTAATCGCCGCAGCGATCGGTATGGAAATCAACGCCCCGACAATTCCCCATAGCCAGCCCCAGAATAAAAGCGAGAGCAGCACCACCACGGGGCTTAAGTTCAACTGATCCCCCATCACTTTGGGAGCCAGGGCATTTCCCATACCCATCTGGATGGTGGTCACCGCTAACAGGGTAATGACCGCGGGCCAGATTGACGGATAATATTGAACCAGCGCGAGCAAAACAGGCGGAATGGAAGCCACGATCGAGCCGACCGTAGGAATAAAATTAAGAAAAAACGCCAGCGCCCCCCAGGTTACGGCAAAATCCACTCCAATTAATTGCAGCGCCAGCCATACGAGAACTCCGGTGGTAGAACTTATCAGAAATTGCAAAGACAGATAACGCCGAATCTGCCCGGTAATAGAAAAGGTAATCTGGCTGATCTGGTCGGCGTTTTCAGTTGAAAAAGACTTGAGAATCTTGTAGCGGAAAAAAGGTTTGCCCAGCAGGATAAAAAAAAGAAAAATAATGACCAGAACCAGCTGGGAGATAAACACAAATATGGATCGTGAAAGAGATGCCAGAAAGCGGCCAATGTTCTGTCCCCAGTTTATGCCCGCCAGGGGATCAAACTCCATGTTCCATCTGCTGGTGACCAGCGTGATCAGCTCTGCAAAACGCGCATGGTATTTCGGGTAAGCAGCAGCAAAAGCGGCAAACCGTGCATACAGAAAGGTAAAGGATAGATAAAAAATGCCTATCAAAATGATCAGGATGATGATAACCGCCAGGGTGGCAGGTATCTTGCGGGCCGTCATAAAGTTGATGGCCGGACCGATCAGAAATGACAGCAGCCAGGCAATAATCAACGGCAGAATCACCGATTGCGCGGCTCTTAACACTACCCCCACAGCCACCAGCACCAATATGCCCAGAAAAATAAATGTAACCTTGCCTCTGTCAAATTCCATCTTCAGATCTTTAGGGATACTTCCGGCAGAAAAATTTTTGCAAAGATTATCGCAACCCGGCCCGCCGGGTCAACTGCAAAGTTCCAAACCCTCGCATTTCGAAAATCCTATTCTATGATCCAGATAAAAATAAATTAAAAACCTGTCTTTAAAATTTTTGTGCAGCCTCCCTTAGCAACTTTTGCACTGCGGGGTCAAACCAGCAGTTCAGGAAATCATCAGCATCGGATTGGCGGATCTTGTCGTATTGAGACCGCACCGCTTCAACGCGGTTTTTTTTTGCCAGCGCGAGTCCTCGGGTTGGCACAGCCGTCAGGGCCGAGATTTTGGCAACAGCCTCCTTTTCCACATCTTCGAAGCTAACGACGGCATCCACCAGGCTGAATTCAAGCGACTGCTCCGGCTCCAGGAATTCTCCGCTAAAGACCATTTCAGTGGCCCGGCGATCGCCAACGATCTGCCGTAAAATTAAATCAGCCAGAGCGGGGACCGGCACACCGAGCTTGACTTCATTAAGCCCAATAAATTTGCGGCCTGCCGCAATCAGACGAAAATCCGTACTCAAGGCCAGAATCGCGCCTCCGGCAGTCGCGTGACCGGCGATGGCACTTGCGGTGGGTATCGGCAGGGTATACAGATCCAACACCGCCTGGTTCAGCGTGACATAAAAGTCAATCATTTCAGCGCGGCCCAGTTGAAGCAATCCCGGCAAATCCAGGCCGATGCAGAAAAATTTGTCCCCACCCGCCAAAACCATTCCTTTAAATTGATCCTTTATGCCGATAAGCGCCTTGCCTAAATCATCGACCAATTCAGGACTGATTGCGTTGGTGACGCCGCTGTTTAATTGCAAAAGGGCTATGTCCTCATGCGCCTCGAGATTGACCCTGGGCATACATCCTCCTGACGGCTTCTAAAATGTGTGAAAGACCAACACCGGCTTTTTCTTTAACCACAACATCTGCAGCGTAAAAAGCAGGCTCGATGTTCACTTCCACGATTTTGGCCCCTTTTTGCCGGGCCACGACGGGCAAAGATGCTGCCGGCTGGACCACCGCGGAAGTGCCGATAACCAGCATCAGTTTACAGCTCGACGATTCCTGATAGGCTTTCTCCAAAGCACCTTCGGGCAGTTGCTCGCCAAACAACACCGTGTTGGGCTTGAGCACCCCGCCGCAATCGCAGTACGGCGGCATGCCGTCCGGCACGCCGGGAGCCAGGTATTCTTTGCCGCATTGCAGGCAATAGGTCTCCCTGAGACTGCCGTGAATTTCGGTTACGTTCCGGCTGCCGGCTTTTTTATGCAGCCCGTCAATGTTCTGCGTAATCACGTGGCGCACGATACCCATGTTTTCAAGCTCCGCCAAGGCCGTATGCGCCTTGTTGGGCTGATAGGCATCATAGTTGCGGATGAATTCACCACGGATGGTCCAGTATTTAGACGGATCCTCCCTGAAGGTCTCGATGGACGCATAAAGCATAGGATCATATTTTTCCCACAGGCCGCCCTTGGAGCGAAAGGTGGGAATACCGCTTTCGGCTGAAATCCCGGCACCGGTTAAAGCCACGCATTGTTTCAGTTCAACCATTAAGCGCGCAACCTCTTTATAAATTGATTCCATTTAAACTGTTCCCAGAAATAAGATGCATATCAGTTTGATTCTTGAGGAATATATCTTAAACCATCTCAAAAATACGAAGATCCTTCAAGCGCAAATGTACATCGGATTTTAAAGACGATGCAGAGACAATCTATGCCAGCGGCATAGGTTTAAACCTATTGAGGAATGATCGCATTTCATTACCCGGCTGGAGTGGATGGTGTAGTCAAAAGCTCGATTTCGCCAGGCATCTTTTGTCGAAATGACGAGGAAGTTAATTCCGCTTTAAATACAGCCGGCAACCCCAACAAAAACTGGCTTCACAAATGTTTAACTTTCACCGATCACATCTTCCCTGAAGTCCGCTATTATGGGCTCAATACCAGCGAGATGGTCGATCTGGGCAATGTGAATCACCGCATCTCCCTGGTGAACCAGCGGCAGATTCAGCCGTCCAATAACCATCCCGGAGACGGGAGATTCAATCACAGCTTCTTGACCGCCAAAAGGATCTGCAATAACACCGATCTTTTTGTTTTTGGCTACTTTGGCGCCCAAAGGGACATTCATGTGCAGAATACCCGAAGCCGGTGCGCGAAGCCAGGTGGTGGCATCGGCAACCAACGGCTCGATGACCGCTTTGCGAGCCCGGCTGGACCTTAACATCCCGATGGTTTCCATGACGGATACAATGCCGCGTATCCCGGCTCGGATGGCAAATTCATCAAAGCGCAGGGCCTCACCTGCCTCGTATAACAGAAAAGGAATGCCTTTTTCGGCCAGCGCCTGTCGCAGTGAGCCATCACGGATGTTCGCATTAATAATAATCGGGACGCGAAAGGCCTGCGCCAGACGCAGTACTTCCGGATCGTCTGTGTTTGCACGAATCTGGGGGAAATTGGTGCGGTGGTTGGAACCGGCATGTAAATCGATGCCGTGAGTGCTGTTGGCAACGATCTCGTCCATAAAGATGTCCGCCAGCTGTGAAGTCAGCGAGCCTTTTTCTGATCCCGGAAAAAAGCGATTCAGATCGCGGCGATCCGGGGAGTAACGTGACTGCTTCAAAAAACCGTATACATTTACCACTGGAACGGCAATCAGCGTTCCTTTCAGCTTTTTGATTTTTTTGAGTTTCATCAGCCGTCGAATGATTTCAGTGCCGTTGATCTCATCCCCGTGAATGGCGGCACTCACAAACAGACGCGGGCCTTCCTGGTTGCCGTGGATGATGTGCACCGGCATCGTCATTTCGGTGAGGGTATACAGTCGGGCCACCGGTATATGGATCGTCGCCTGCTGACCGGGCTTTAACTTTGAATCCGCTATTGATATGGGACCGCGCATTATCCTTTGCCTCTGGTACGGGTTTTCCCGGGGCCGGCATTTTTTTCGATGTACTCGATAAGCATGCCCGCAACATCTTTGCCGGTGGTTTTTTCGATACCCTCCAGACCGGGTGAAGAGTTTACTTCCATGACGACCGGACCGTGATTTGACCTGAGCATGTCGACACCGGCCACCCTCAACCCCATGATTTTGGCCGCCCGGGTTGCTGTGGAACGCTCTTCGGGAGTGATACGTACATTTTCAGCGCTGCCACCTCGATGGAGATTGGAACGAAATTCACCTTTTGGCCCCCGGCGCATCATGGCAGCCACCACTTTATTTCCAATGACCAGGCAGCGAATGTCGGTTCCGCTGGATTCCCGGATGAATTCCTGCACCAGAATATTGGCTTTTAAACTCCGAAAGGCCTGTATAACGCTCTGGGCTGCTTTTTTAGTTTCGGCAAGTACCACTCCGACACCCTGCGTGCCTTCGATCATCTTGATTACCAGAGGAGAGCCACCAACAAGATCGATGAGATCATCGGTAAAAATGGTTGAATGGGCAAAGCCGGTGACCGGCAGGCCAATGCCTTTGCGAGCCAGCAATTGCATACTGCGCAACTTGTCTCGCGAGCGGCTGATGGCGACCGATTCGTTGAGGCAATAAACATCCATCATTTCAAACTGTCGCACCACCGAAGTGCCGTAAAAAGTGATCGAAGCCCCGATACGGGGGATAATGGCATCGAAGCCTTCTAATTTGTCACCTTTATAATGAATGGCCGGGTGATGTGAGGTAATGTTCATGTAACACCGTAACGGATTGATAACATATATTTCATGGCCCCGCTTGCCGGCCGCCTCGATGAGGCTTCGGGTCGAGTAGAGCTCGCGCTTTCGAGAAAGTATGCCGATTTTCATTTTTTTACCTTCTTAATCTTTTTAGGACGGTATGCTTTTGCCAATGTACGGCCGGTCATATAGGACCCGCCTGGATTTATTAAAAATCTATTTTCCACCGCCTTGCGCCCGAGCAACATCCTGAAGAGCATCGGGTCTCTATTCGTCAGCGTAATGTCGATCGGCCAACTCACAGCCCCCAATTTCGCTGTTGTCTGAATTACATACCGATTTTCAAAATGGCCACCCGAATCCTTCACCCTGCGCTGCTCTAATACCGGCGCTTCGCAATAATATTGTAAGTCTTTTCGTCGCTGCAGTGGATGAATGCCGAATCTAACCATCCGCCGGCCGTTTGCTTCAAATTCTTCCAGACTGAATATATGCAAGGCTGAGGTACGGGCGCCCGTGTCGATTTTAGCTTTAACCGCGGGTATGCCCAACTCCGGCAGCCCGATCCATTCCTTCCAGCCAATAATAGTTGCCGGTTGAATTTTTTTTCTATTCATTTTGATCATTTACATAACCCAATGCATACGTGTTAGATCTTCCTTATTGCCGATGACGACGATGACATCCCCGGCCTCGAGCGTCTCTGACGGCATCGGATTAAAAACCATGTCTCCTGAAAGCTTTTTGATGGCAACGATGATGACACCGTAATCTCTTCTGAGATGGCTATCAATCAGACTTTTGCCTATCAGCAACTCCGCAAATCAGGTGCTGCTCAAAAAAAGTTAAAGAATTCTTTATGTTCTTCAAAAATGCAGCGGCAGAACCTTTCGGCACTGCCGCTGACATGACGACCTGATCACATGACAGGATTTTGATCTTCCTGATGAGAAATCTTATAAACGCAATATCAATTTCCGAGGGGCCTAATTGATGAAATCTTTTAATGTCTTGCTGGCAACAAACCTCGGTGCTTTTGAAGCTTTTATTTTTATGGCCTCGCCGGTTTTGGGATTGCGACCCATTCGCGCCTTTCTTTTGGACACCTTGAACGTACCGAATCCTGCAATGGTGATCGGGTGCCCTTTTTTCATGGCTCTGGGTATGCAGGAAAATATCGAATTTACGGCATCCTGCGCTTCCTTTTTGGTGCTGACAACTTTGGCAACCTCAGCAATAAGATCTGCTTTGTTCATTATCTCCTCCTTTCGCAAATTTAATTTTTTTGCCCTGCTTATAGGTTGTTTTTGCAGGACAGACAATATTTTCGGGGTATACCTCTGCCAATCCAATGAAAATTCAAAACATGCCGCTCGCCACATTTCGGACAAACGCACTCAACTGCTTTTTTTTCCGGATCTTTATTATCGTCGGGTTCAGGTTCTATACTGCTGGGGGACCATTCCTTTTCCATTTCATTTTTCTCCCAAGCTTCAAGCCCCCATGAGTCGTTCCAAATTTTCCTGTTTGGTTTTACAGGTGATACAACGCCTGGCAATCGGCCTGGCCTTCAGCCGCTCAATCGCAATCTCCGTGCCACAATCTTCGCAGATTCCATATTCTCCATTTTCAATGTCTTCCAGGGATTGACGAATTTTTTTGATGAGCATGCTTTCACGGTCCCGGATGCGAAGTGCCGTGCTTCGGTCGGATTCAAAAGTGGCACAATCCAGATAATCGGCTGAAATCGCTTCGAAGCTCAATAGCCCCTCAACCGTATTTCCGGCAGAGTGGCTCAATTCCTCCAGCCAGGCTGTCAACAGCGCTTTAAAATATTGCAAATCCGTTTCTTCCATTTTCAGTGGTCCCCTCTGTTTTCCTTGGTTTAGAAACTACCGTAACGGGTATCCATTTTTCAGCACCGGGCCACCTATTTTTAATACATATCTTCATCCATTTCCGGCATGGCGGCACGCTTTGATTTTTTCTCGGGTTTGTCGGAAACCAAGGCCTCGGTGGTAATCATCAAGCCGGATACAGAAACGGCATTCTGAAGCGCAAAACGCACGACTTTGGTTGGATCAATTACACCGGCCGCCATCAAGCTCTCATATTTTTCAGTCTCGGCATTGAAGCCGAAATCGCCGCTACCTTCTAAGACCTTGCGGTAAACCACCGATCCCTCGTAACCGGCATTTTCGGCAATCTTGCGCAGCGGTTCGCTCAGGGCTCGTTTTAAAATTTGGATGCCGTTTTTCTCATCACCGGATGCATCCACCTTATCAAGGGCATTCATGCAGCGAATCAATGCGACACCGCCACCCGGAACGATCCCTTCCTCCACGGCAGCGCGGGTAGCATTCAGGGCGTCCTCGACACGAGCTTTCTTATCCTTCATTTCGGTTTCGGTGGCCGCTCCGATGCGGATAACGGCAACCCCGCCAATTAGCTTTGCCAGGCGCTCCTGCAGCTTTTCCCTGTCGTAATCGGAAGTGGTTTCTTCGATCTGGGTCCGAATCTGACGCACGCGACCTTCGATGGCACTCTTGGACCCCGCGCCCTCTACGATGGTGGTGTTATCCTTGTCAATTTTGACGGTTTTGCATTTGCCCAGATCATTGCCGGTCACATTTTCCAGTTTGATACCCATGTCCTCTGATATCACCTGGCCTCCTGTTAAAACAGCAATATCGCCCAGCATGGCCTTGCGGCGATCCCCGAAACCCGGAGCTTTTACAGCAGCAACCTGCAAGGTGCCGCGAAGCTTGTTGACCACCAAGGTGGCCAAGGCTTCCCCCTCCACATCTTCAGCGATGATCAATAAGGGCTTTCCCTGTTTGGCAACTTGCTCCAGCAGCGGTAAAAAATCTTTCATGGCGTTGATTTTCTTTTCGTGCAGCAAAATATAGGCTTCTTCTAAAACCGTTTCCATTTTTTCAGGATTGGTGACAAAGTAGGGAGAAATATAGCCTCGATCAAATTGCATGCCTTCAACAATATCCAGCGTGGTCTCCATACTTTTAGCTTCTTCGACCGTAATAACACCTTCTTTACCGACTTTTTCCATAGCCTCGGAAATCAGATTGCCGATCATGGCATCATTGTTGGCGGAAATGGTGCCCACCTGAGCAATCTCGGTTTTATTTCGGGTGGGTTTGGAGAGCTTTTTCAGTTCTTCGACAACAGCAATAGTGCCTTTATCGATACCGCGTTTAAGGGCCATGGGATTGGCTCCGGAAGTCACCAGTTTCTGTCCCTCGCGGTAGATCGCCCGCGCCAGAATAGTTGCGGTGGTCGTCCCGTCACCGGCCATATCGCTGGTCTTTCTGGCAACTTCTTTGACCATCTGGGCACCCATGTTTTCGAATTTATCTGCAATTTCAATTTCTTTGGCAACCGTCACGCCATCTTTGGTGACCAGCGGAGAGCCGAACGATTTTTCTAAAACGACATTGCGGCCCTTGGGCCCCAGTGTCACTTCCACAGCGTCTGCCAGGGTGTTTACGCCACTTAAGAGGCGCTCCCTGGCTTTCAGATTGTATGAAATCATTTTTGCGGCCATTACCATCACCTCCAGTTATTCAAGAATGGACAAAATATCGTCCTCACGCATAAAAACGTGTTCGACATTGTCAATTTTAATGTCGGTACCGGCTTATTTCTCAAAAAGGAAGTCATCTTTCAGGATCAGGTCTTCCGGATCCGGATCATCATCGTAAGCTGCATACAAGGAGAAATCGTTTCCATATAGTTCTTCACTGCCGTATTCCATATCTGGATCCAGTGCAAACCTGGAAAGATATTTCTTGTCAGAGTCATACATGGCTTGTCCCTCCCTATAAATCAAAGTCATATCTTATTGAGCTGCGGTCATTTCGTTTGCGATCCTTATGTTTTCCTTCTGTGTCGTTATCCTTGTTTCGGAATTTTTCTTTGCGCCGCATCGGACTGCGCTTGGGCGCATTTAAACCGTGATCGGAGTAATCGTCGGATTCATCAGATGAATCTTCTGGCCGGTACTTATTCAGAAAATAAGCTTGTCTTTTCACTGGTGTCCTCACTTTGTGTGCCGATCCAGAAACAATTTACAATATAGTCCGGATCATAATCAGAAGATACCTGCCCTTCACTTGCCATACGGTCATGTTGTTTTCTGACCCCGCTTAAAAACGGGATTTCACCTCTTGATTTCACAAATCAGAAACGAAATCCCGCCCTGCGGGGACAGAAAATGACATGGCCGGCTCACTTTTTTACAATTATTTCTTGGACACGATACTGATTTGGGGTAGCAAAATTACCAAACGTGCACAGCAATTAGACCATCCGGGCATCCGACACGCTGTTTTCGGTATTATCTTCTATGATCTGATAACGGCGAACACAAAGAACTGTGCGACCGTTGAGTTGCTGTCTGAGTTTACCCAGAACGGCCACTTTTTTATAAGTCAAATCTAATAATTCCTTGCCGGCGCCACTAAAGTCGATTTCATATTCTTTGCGGTCGTCCGTATGGAGTGCAATTCGAGCCGGTTTGCCCTGCTCGTTCCATCTTGAAGGCATAACAATTCCTTCTATGGGCGGGGGACCGGGTGTCTTCTTGTTTTTTTTGATACGCAAAATTCACCTCCACTTAATCCGGATGAATTCTACAGCTCGGTGGTGATAAAGGCCTTCAAGCGTTGATTTATTCAGGCACAACCTTAAATGATCTTACGGTGATTATTTTCATGTCATCTACTTCTTCGACTGTTCCGGTTACCTGCACCCTTTCAGCGATATAGTTTTTTACCAGATCGTCACCCATCGGTGTTTCGGCAACCTCATAGATCGTATTATCCGCCACAATTTGAAAGGTGTCGTTCACCTCTCCGACGATGGTAATTTCAGCTGCGAAAACGACATTTGAATAAAACAAAAACGCTGCGGTAAAACATAAAACGCCGAAAGTTATAATTTTATTTCGCGCTGCCATGAGAGCTTTCTCCTAAGTCTTTGTTTTTAGCAGTTATTTTTTCGCCGGAATTTGAGCAAAACATTGATCCAGCACTTTCGCACCGGCCCATTCTCAAACTCATAATGGCGAACTCGCCCATACCTGATTTGTAGAGGATACGCATCCACAGTATGGGCGAGTCGTGGCATGTGTCCGCTTTTTGCTCGGTGATGAGCATTCAGCATTACAGTCAGCATAGAGCAACTGCTGTGCCAAACTTATAAATTACTGATATAATTGTAAATATATGAATTTTTAACCGGTATTAGAGAACTGTCTGTTCCGAAAACAGCAGCTGAAGGCGAACCGGTAGCGGCAATGGGAGCAATCAGCGCCTAACCACTTGGAATGATTGATAATAAAATCGGAATCTAAAATTCCGCTTTTATATCAGGTCGGAATTGAAAGTTCCGGTAGGCTATGGGTGCGTGCCGAAAAAATTGGCCAACATGATATTCAGCCACCTGCGGAGCACGGCATATGAGTAATACCGTGCGGCGACTGCATAATTGGTGTCTACCATCTGCGTGCGGCGCTCGGGAGTATTTAAAATTGCTTTGACAGTCAACACCGTTTTGCGCGTCAGATATCCATCCATAGCAATTAAATCAAATCCTTTCGGCTCGATGTCCTGCACAAAAGTAGCGTAGCGGTTGATCAGCAGCGGTTTTTTAAAATAAACGGCCTCTAGAAATGCATTGCCAAAACCCTCATATAAACTCGGGTAGGTAATTAAATCTGCGTGAGGATAAACATCCCAGAGTGAGTAGGTTTCTTTATGGTTCACATCCGGATTCATGGGATCAGACATATGAATGCTGACCAGGCGCAGGTCGACGCCGCGCTGTCTGGCGTCTTGTGTGAGCCATTCTGCATATTCAAATCCTTCGTCGCCGGCTTCATGAGATATGATCAGCTTATAGCGGGGATCGTTCAACTCTTCAACCAATTGGATAGCATGTTCGATACCTTTGCGCTGGATGATTCGCGTAGGCTGTAAAATTTTAACATCATCTTTTTGCAGCCCGATGGACTGCCAGAAAGCTTCGGTTTGCTTTTCGTTAATTTGAGGCGGATTTTCGAAATCCAGCACATTGGGGATGATAATAGAGGAAATGCCAGTCCGCAGGGCGAGTTCCTCCTGAGCGGCCGAATTGATGACAACATGCTCGATACTGGGTAGCTTGGGCGGAAATGCCATTCTGAGATAATCCCCAACGGCATTGACCGCAAAGCGGGTTCTTTCCCAGTAAAAATCATGATGGTGAGCAATTGTCGGAATCTGAGTTTCGGCAATTATCTCGGTCAGTGCGATACCCAAAGGTATGTGCATCGGAATGGTCAGAATGTTTTCAGCCACCAGCAGATGGATGTCAAAGGCGCGGATGAATTCATTGAGCTGTTTTTTCAGCTGGGTTTTTAAATCGAAAATGGCATCGCTGACAGCAGGATCGCGTCGTTTTTTCCCGAATATCTGCGTGTCGATCCAGCGATTTTTTTCATGCTGAAAATAGGCTTCAGGTACCAGAAAACTTCTATCAGGACTGCGGTCCAGAAGCCCGGCAAACCAAAAATATTGGTGCCCGGATCGTTTCAATACTTCCGCCCATTTACTGGCTTCCAGGGTGACGCCATCAGTTCCCGCAAATCGGGTTGATACAAATCCAATATTTTTAGGCATCATTTAAGGTCGACCCTTTTCAATTTGCAGGTTAAGAATCCACATGGCTTATAGCGATTGTCAAAAAACCGTCCCCTTTGCAAAAGGTTTTTTTGCTACAAGCGCTTATGCCGCCATGCTTTTATTGGGTTTTCCAAACCGGGTGCTTTGCACCCGGCTTCACCCGCAATGATCGGGGCCCTGCGTGCCCCTGTCTTTTAACGCCTTTGGCGCTAAAATCCAATCCACCCGCTGTGAGGCTGGTCGTTGACTCGTAACAGTTTTATGACAAGCGGTATATTTTCCCATTTACGAAACCGATCTATTATCCTATAATTAAACATAAAGCTAAAAAATCCAGGAATTAAAGAAATAATGAAATATAAGCGGTTGCTGAGTAACAGATTTATTTTCATCTTATCTTTTTTTTTGTCATTCGGTCCTGCCTGCGGTAACGCTGAAAATACAAATGATTATACGCGTCTTCTGGAACTTATTCAACTCGATGACCGCCAACAGCCACTGTACCCTTTTAATGATTTTGAGGAAGACTTCGATAGGGCCAGCTATCGCGCCACTCAACAGTATTTTAATGAGCACCCCGGATTGATCGAACGCATTAAACGCTCACTCAAAGGCGGAAAGCTGCAGTGGAAACTTAAAAACCTAAAACATCGGTTGTTGTTTGTGCCAGAAAGCCGACCCGAATACGCAACCCTTTATAAAAATTATTGCCTCGATGTTATCCGTGCGATTTTAAATAAAACCGGATTTGATAATCCCTATGACAGCATTCAAACCTTGAACCACAGCAAACCGGAGATTAATGGCGCAAAGGGGGGTGTCACAGCCTATGTCGTTCATAATCTCGCCAAAGAATATGTCAGCACCTACATTTTCTCTGATCAAACCGATAAAAAAGTAAAAATTGAGCTCAAAGGCCAACTCTATAGCGGTGAGGTCGGCGCCTATTCGAGCACCTTAGTGATGAACGCAGACGGTACGATAGAATTCCTCAAGGATAAATATACCATCTGGCAAAACAGTGCCGAAAATCCGTATACCGCCTTAATGGTGCCTGCCGAAGAAACCCTGCATATTGCCCTCAGAGAGCATACCGAAAGGGCCATTCGAAATACGCTTGCGGGCCTGGATCCTCAAAGCCCAAAAAATGCGCAAAAAATAGTAGAAGATTGGATCGCTGTTGAAGAGGCGCTAATCGGCGGTATTGTTTTTTCATTGCTGCCACCGATTCTGGAAGACTACCTGAGGGAATTGCCGGCGTCCTGGATCGAAGAAGATAGGGAAGTAAAAAACCAACATAAAAAGTACCGCCATCTTGATAAAGGGATCAGCCTGGTGGAAGAAATCGGATATCAAGAGGCGATCCGATTATATTCAGCGGATCCGCCGGCGTTCAGGGACCTTCTTTTATAAGCGCCTCCGGTCCCCTTCATCTTGCCTACCTTACTGCTCTGCGGATACGGGCTGCCAGGTGTCATTCAAAGAGACTTCCCCGGGGCGCATCGGGCCAACTCATCCGGCCGTAATCCACTTCGGCCGCCAGTTTAAAACCCAGCATTTTATAAATCAGTTTGGCAACCGCAAAGGCCGAATTGCGGTCCTGCGCATCACTGCAAAACTCGACAACATCGATACCAACGATGTTCTTTTTCATAAATATTTGATGCAATAAAGCGACGGCTTCATCCCATAAAAACCCGCCGGGCTCCGGCGTCCCGGTACTGCGAACAACGCTCCAATCAAAAACATCCACATCCACCGTCAAGTAGACCGGATCGGCCAGGGCATTGAGGGCGGCCTGAACATCAAACGCGCCGCTGCGATAAGCGGTCATGGTGCACACTGCCAGATTTTCGCGTTCGATTCTGCGGGCCTCCTGACGCGATAGGCTGCGGATGCCAACCTGCAGTGTGTCGGCAGCCAGTTCCCGAATGCGGGACATCGCGCAGGCATGGCTGAGAGGGCTGCCTTCGTAGCTGTCTCTGAGGTCGGCATGAGCGTCGAGCTGGATGACCGATATCGTGTTATACTTTCCGCATAGGGCCCTCAAACAGGCACTGCTGATAGAATGATCACCGCCCAGCACAACAACAAATTTGTTTTGGACGATCACGTTTTTTGTGATCTTAAAAACAGCCGCGTTCATCTGCTCAGCATCTGAAAAAATCTCAGGCGGCATAACCGTGCTGATGCCCATGCGATAGGGCTCGGCCTTGAGGACTTCATCATACAACTCCAGATATCTGGAAGCCTCGATAACGGCCTCCGGTCCACCTGCCGTACCCGTACCATAGCTGACCCCACCCTCATATGGAACCGGCAGGATCGCCACTGCCGCATTTCTGAAATGAGTAAATTGCGGCGGCGGATCCAGGAATTGTTTGGGATTCAATTTCATCGGGCATTTTCCAGTTTAGCGTTCAGTGCAGGCATGCGGGGAATTATTTTCTGGTGGGTTCTTTGGCTGCAATTATCCAGGACGTAGGCGGCCAGAAGCGGGAAAATAACACTGTACTCGCCCCAGATCTGAACCAGTTTTTCTTCGGCTGCCGAGCGATATTTGCCCCAGGTCACCGACTCGCCAAAAGTGCAGCCGGACAGGCTGCCTTCTTTTTCCACGGCAGTACCGATTTGAAGGCCCCGCTCGGCACCGTCATGCTGGATTTTAAGGATCTGGCTGATGGTCGGCCCGGTTTGCTGGATAAAATTTTTTGGCCCGCCGCCGCCAAGCTCAACAAAGCTGGTTGCGTCAGCAGCGAACACAATGGCGGCCGAATCAAATATATCCTTTTGGGCCGACAGCCTTACCGGATTTCCGTCCCGATCCGTAACGACCAGATTCATGGCAATGGAATGATTGGCCAACGAATCCCAGAAAATCGGGATTTTATGCTTGGCGGCACAGGCAACAAAACTGCGTTCGGGATATTTGCTGTTTTGCTGAACCCAGTTTCCCAGTGCATAATTAAATTCCCAGCTGGCCAGATTTGAGCCGGACAGATGCGTTGCATGACTGGCACGCACAAATTTCTGAATAATTTTGTCCTGCGCTTCGAGGGTTTCTTTCTCCCGGATGCCGATATCATAAATGCGGGTATCCCCATGTTGCCTGAGCGCATTGTCATCATGGTTGGGCGAAATGGATTTGACCGGCAGGTCGAAAGCAAAATGCAGGTCATGGTAAACCTGCGCGCCGGTCGAGCAGATCACATCTATGAATCCGGCTTCAAGCAAAGAAATCACCATTCCGCCCATACCGCCGGCGATTCCGGCACCGGCGATACCCAGCCAGATGGTATCGCCGTCATCGATCATTCGCCGGTAAAGTTGAGCGCCGCGATAAACATTTCGGGCCTCAAATGATGTCTGTCCCATGGCGGTAACGATTTGTGTGATCGACATCCCCTCTGACAGGGCAGGCGGAACAATATTCGGTGCCTTTTCAAACAATGAATGCATGTCTTTCATCATATGGCCTCGTATTCAGACAACATGAAATTTGAACAGAAGATCAGAGCGCTTGATTGTAAAAAAGAAGATTGAGGGATTAATGCAGCAGCATCACGGCAGCGGCAATAACGGTTGTCCACAGGCCGTCTTTATGACCCCGGGCGGATTGGGCGATACTGCGCGATAAGAATAGCTTGCTTCCGATTTTGTATGCCTGCTTGCGCTCATCCCAGGCAACATCCGGATCCATTTCAATCCCCAGAGTGGATGCCAGCATGGTTGCCGCGAGGTCTTCGGCAAAATCCGCGGATTTCTTTCGGGTCTCGCCGCAGGCGTGATGTTCACTGATGTATCCATATTGGCGGTTATCTTTGGGCCGTGCCAACCCGATGGCCGCTGAAATCAGGCGATTGGGTTCATTGGTATCCTCACGGGACAAGACGACAAACGTAATTTGACCGGCTTTTAACTCATTTATCCCGGCATCCTGTGAAATAATATGGCAGTCCGGCGGCAGGATACTGGATACATAAACCAGATTGCATTTTTCAATGCCGGCATTCCTGAGGGCCAGCTCAAAACTCTGCAGCTTATTGCGGTGATAGCCCACCCCCTTGGTGAAAAACATGCGCTTTGGAATTAGTTTTTGCAATTTCGAATCCTTCTTTGAAATTCTTCCTCTCTTTCGCGGCATCTGTTCCGGTTTCGACGCAGTTGCTGAAGTGGACTTAATCAATGCCGGTCGTGCACACGCAAAAGGTAATGGGGAACAATTCCCAACTGGATGTATTTTGCCTGAAGCTCAGCCGGAAGCTGTACAAAATTTTTCACCCGTTGTCTACAGGAATTTGAACCGCAAGCGCATTTCATCTCATAATCGAAATTATGCATGGTGGTGGAATAATCGAATGTGATCTGGTAACCCGCGTCGATTGGAACAATCGCAACCAGTTTGATGCCATCGACATCGAATTTAATCCCGCAGTTTGGCTCGCATGAATGGTTTACATAGTCATCGAGCTTGCCGGAGGGACCCATGAACTGATTTTCGCCGATTTGCAGATAGTAATCCGTTTCAGCAGTGTAGGGATCGGGCAGGTCGTTGCTGTCCATCACCGGCCCTTCAAACTGCAAAATTTCTTCCCCGGCCTCAATCGGTTCCTTGACAAAAACCCCTCTGCCATGGGTACAATTTTTCAGCTCCAGTTTTTTCATAATAAAAAAAGGGGGCGACCCCCTCTCTTGAAGCATCTTGGGTTTGGACACGGCAAACGCCTTGGCGCGCCCGCAGCTTCCGCCATCACTCCCTTTGCACATAAACTGTTTATGTAATTGATGGGTGTTATTTGCTTCCGGTCTGCTCCCCTTTGCCTATTTAACGGCAAATGACTTTGATACATGAACAACACACACCCAACGCTTGAACCATCTGCTCACGCAGCTTTATGGGTGGTTCTTTTAATATCAAGCCAGCCGCTGCTTTTGTTAAAACTGCCCTGGAAAAGAATCATTTCCGGGTAACGATCCAAGGCGTCATAGTCCCGAATGACCGCATCACTGACGACGGCATCTTTGGGATCGAATATCCTTATATCAAATATATGTTTGTCCACTGTTGGCCGCACAGCCCCCTTCAACGACCAAACCCAATCCGGGTCCAGTTTTAATTGGGTAACCATATAGATACCCACGCGCTCCGGTAAATCTTTGGGTTTCGCTAATTTTGATGATTTTGGATTCTGGATCTGGCCGTCAGTCGTCTTTGCTTTCCAAAATTTCCAGTTCATCGGTTTTTTCCCTTTGCCTTTTAATGTCTATGCAAAGAGAGGGGATTTAACCCCTCTCTTTGCTAAAGTCAAAATTCTATTCTTGAACAACTTCAAAAGATGAGACGGTTATAATTTTGGTCCCCTCGGCTTCCATGACCGTTCCTTTTACGGTTACCTTTTGACCGATCATCTCCATGAGTTCACCGCCCTGTTCACTGTCGGCAATGTCGTAGGCCATGCCGCTGTTATCGACCAGCTGACCGTCTTCGTTAATAACACCCGAGATGCTGACTTCCGATCCGGCCAATGCAAGTCCTGAAATAAAGACGGTTAGACTGATAATCAAAATTCCTAAAAAAAATTTCTTCGTGTTCTTTTTCATTGTGCGATCCTCCATGGTCTTGGTTGTTTACGCCGCCCTGATAGGCGTTTGTAATTGCCTCAGACGGTGTTTTTCAATTTGCTAAATTTTTTGACTTTGATGATCCTTTTGCCTTCCTGAATTTGCGGTACCCCCTCGATTTCTACCTCTTGTCTTAGGAGCGGCTTTAATCTGGCAATCTGATCTTTATCCGTAATCAGATACTCCTCCTCATCGCGAGTGGCGATAGCCAGATCAACCACGTTGCCGTTGCTATCCCAGTTGGCAGGGATAAGAATACCTTCTAGACAGATCATCGTTGTATCCAATTTGTCTTTGCGACCCCATTTTAACAGTATGCTGTCGTGATATGCCCAGCAATCACTGTGCCAATTCCATAACCAATTAAAATCATGATATATCCTTATCTTTCTGGATTTGGGTCGGAACTACCAGTTCCCGGATTTGAAGAAAAATGGTGGCGAAGACACGTAAAAAATGCACCGAGAGATCAAAGATAAGTGGTATAATCAAGGAAAATGCGAACAGGAAGTCTGAATTCCGATATTAACCGTTCTCGGAATCAGCGGTTCTGATTTGCAGCGATTGTCAAAAAAAAACGGTTTGGCAGGCTAGAGGCTTTTAAAGTCTTCTTTTCGAATTCCATATTTATTCATCAGCTTGTTAAGCTGGCGTGGGCTGATGCCGGCAACTTCAGCCGATTCAGCGATCCTGCCTTTATGGCGGGATAAAACATTTTTCAAATAATTTCGTTCAATATCCTCAACGCCGCTTTGCCGGACCTGAGCCAGCGTCAACGCTTCACTTGATGGAATAAATACGGCATTGGCGTCAGATTCAAAGAGTTCATTGGGAAAACTCTCCGGTGTGAGCTCATCAGAAGTTTCCAGTATATAGGCCCGTTCAATCAAATTTTCCAGCTCACGGATATTGCCCGGCCAGGAATACCTGCTGAGGGCCTCCAGCACCCGGGGATGCGTTGAATGTATCTTTTTCAAAGAAAAATTGTTCAGATTTTTTAAAAACGTCTCGATGAACAACGGGATGTCTTCGATTCGCTCGCGCAACGACGGTATTTCAATGGGAAAGACGTTAAGACGGTAATAAAGATCTTTTCTGTACTGGCCCTCGTCGCACATCTTTTTCAGGTTGGCATTGGTGGCCGCAATTACCCGGACGTCGGTTTTTAAATTTTCTTCGCCGCCCACCCGTTGAAAGGTTCCGTCCTGTAAAACCTGTAATAGTTTGATCTGGGCCGAAGGCGTTATCGTACCGATTTCATCCAGAAAAATGGATCCCCCTTTGGCGATTTCAAACCTTCCTAGTTTTCTTTTTATAGCGCCTGTAAAAGCGCCTTTTTCATGGCCAAACAGCTCACTTTCAACCAGGGTGTCCGGGATTGCGCCGCAATGGACACTGATAAACTGTGCATCCCGGCGATTACTGTGTTGATGAATCAGTTTTGCCAAAACGCTTTTGCCGGTACCCGTATCTCCGATCAGCAAGACCGTACTTTTTGTCGGTGAAACCGAACGGATGTTGTCAAATACCTTCTTCATATTCGGGCTTTTGGTCTGAACAAGTTCCAGCGAGTCAACATTCCAGAATTGATCCCGCAAATAGTTCAATTCCGATTGCTGCAAAATGGATTCGGTGATGCCTTCGGCAATGTATTTTACCTCCTCCGGATCGATTGGATAAGGGAGATAGTCACTGGCGCCGGCTTTAACCGTCTTTATTGCTTCTCGGATCTGGTTTTGTGGCGCCATAACGACTATTTCAATGGTCGGATACAGCTGCCAGAAAGGCCTTAGAGTTTCTTTATATTCTTCGTCATGTATCGAAGCTAAAAGAATATTGAGTTCGATAAACAACAAGTCATAGCGTTTATCAGAAAGCAAATCCAAGGCCTGAAGCTTTGTAGCCGCGCTGTCCACCCGATAATTTGATTGAAAACAAGACCGGATCGTTTGCACGGTTTGCTTTTCTGTTGTTGTTACCAATATTGATTTCATGCGATGGCCCTTATATTGTAAATCCGAACGCTTTAAAAATAGCTATTTCTACAATCCAGGCATCAAATGTCAACAAAATTAGATTGCCGATCATGTATGGAAAATTAAATTATCGAATCTCGGGTTTCCGATTTCGGAACTGCCACTTCTTACCTGAAATAATTGATTTATTCCAGTTTATTAGAGCCGGTCCAGTGACAATTTTACCCATTAAAAATGCGAAGCGCTCCAAAAATCAGAACACCCAGTTCCGGTAACATTTGCCAACAAACAAAAATATACATAAATTTCAAAAAGTTACTATTTTGGCATATTTGTTGCCAGATGACATAAAAACTCGACTTTGACACTTTGGATCTCGGTGGCTATAAGTAAATAGCTGAGCGATGGGGAGCTTAAAAAAGAAGCCAGCCCGGCAATCAGATGAGGGGAATCTGGTTCTTTTGAACACTTTAAAAAAAAACTTTACACAATGAGGACTAACAGTGAACACATCGCATCAAATCAAAAACAGCGAGCGATTAACAGGCGTTAAACCTTACGATCTGATCGATGGGGCCACCGGCGAAGGCCTGAAGGTCATCCGGGAACTTGATGAGCAGCGTAAAATTTCAGCTGATGCAAACATGGAACTTGATGATCGTCTTGAGGTTTATGAAGACATTTTTGATTCACAGGTCGGCGATACATCCCTGGTCAGGGCGCGAAATATTGAACGTGAAGTCGGCCTGCGCCAAATTTTCCTTAAATTTGAAGGCGGCAATCCAACCGGCACACAAAAAGACCGAATCGCATTCGCTCAGGCCATGGACGCGCTGAGACGCGGTTTCGATACCATTACGATGGCGACATGCGGGAATTACGGCGTCGCGATGGCGCTGGCCGCTTCCTTTGCCGGCCTGCGATGTCAGATTTGCATTCCCGAAAACTATCACACCAACCGGATAAAAGAAATGACCGAACTCGGTGCCGAAATAATTCGCGTTGCCGGCGATTATGAAAGAGCCGTTATTGTTTCCCAGGAGCTGGCCCAAAAAAAGGAGCTTTACGATGCCAATCCGGGTGGCGAAAATACGATAACGCAACTGCATGCTTACGGCCAAATTGCTTACGAGATATACGACGAGCTGCGCGATGCACCATTGGCCGTTGCCGCCCCGGTCTCAAACGGTACGACGCTTTGCGGTGTTTACCGGGGCTTTTTGAGTCTTTACCGTCGCGGCAAAATCTCGCGCATGCCACACATGGTGGCGGGCTCATCCTTCCGCAAAAACCCGATTGTGCAGGCTTTCTTAAAAAACATCCCGACCTGTGAAGACCTGAATCCTGAAAAAATCCGGGAAACCAGCGTAAACGAGCCGCTGGTCAACTGGCATGCCATTGACGGTGATATTGCCCTGGAAGCGATCCGCCAAACGCGCGGATGGGCGGCCAATGCTTCGGATAAAGCGATGCTGTCGTATTCGAAATTAATTCGGGAGAAAGAGGGCCTGCAGATTTTACCGGCCTCCACTGCCGGCTTAATCGCTTTGATGGATCAGCATCAAAAGGAGCCGCTGGCCGGTGATCGCTATGTCGTCATTTTAACGGGGAGGAAATCATGAACATGATGCCGGAGGGAAATGCCATTGTATATTGCGAAGGCGCCTATAATACGCCCAACGGTAAAACGGCTCACGGTCTGATCCGATTCACAAATCGATATCGTATCCTGTCGGTTGTCGATTCTCGCTATGCCGGCCGGGATGCCGGTGAGGTGATAGACAGTAAAGTAAACGGAATTCCGATTTTCAGTTCCGTGCAACAGGCGGTCATGGAAGCCGACAGCCACACCCGCCCGGCCACACATTTTGTTGTGGGTCTGGCACCGGATGGGGGCCGGTTGCCGTCGTCAGCGCGGCAAGATGTTAAAAATGCTATCTCATTTGGTTTAAACGTGGATTGCGGCCTGCACGATTATCTTTCAGAAGACCCCGAAATGATGAAACTTGCCGCTGAATATGGTGTGAAAATCCGAGATATTCGCAAACCGCCCCGGATTCAAAAGCTCCATTTTTTTAGCGGTAAAATTGAAGCGGTCAGAGCCCTGAAGATCGCGGTACTGGGGACCGATTCGGCGGTCGGCAAGCGCACAACCGCCTGGATGATCGTCAATGGCTTCAAGAAGTTGGGCCTGAGTGCTGAAATGATCGGCACCGGCCAGACCGCCTGGATGCAGGGCGTCAAATACGGGCTTATCATGGATTCTCTGGTGAACGATTTTGTTGCCGGCGAAATAGAGCATGCCGTGTGGTCTGCCTGGAAAAAGGAAAACCCGGATATTATTGTAATTGAAGGACAGGGAAGCCTCATGAATCCGGCCTATCCGGGCGGTTTTGAAATTTTGGCCGCAGGAAGACCGGATGTCATCATACTTCAGCACGCGCCGGCACGGCTTGAATATGACGGTTTTCCCGGCTATCCGATTCAACCCCTAAGCCGGCAAATTCAGGCGATTGAACTGCTATCCGGCAAGCCGGTGGCGGCGATTACCATCAACCACGAAGGCTTATCAGACGATCAAATCCCGTTGGTCTGCGAACAAATTCAAAAAGAAGTCGGTCTGCCGGCGTTTGATGTCCTGCGCGATGGAGCGGACGCGATTGTGAACATGTTAAATTCCTATATTCACTGATTGAGGAGATGGGGAGCCTTGATATAGCGGTCGCTGCGGATCCGTCATTCTTCTTTTAAGGTTTGATCCGAAAACCGCACCGACCTCTCCATTTAAATTACAGAAGGAAAAGCCATGGCATCAAAACAACCACAGCTGGAAACCAAAGGGAAATCCGCTTCCGGGAAAACCGCGCAGGATCCGCTCTCAGCTCTGCAGGTCTTTGATCGACTCGAGGTCGGCCCGGTCAAACTTGAATCTCGAAGGCTGATGGCCCCCTATCGCCTTTTCTGGAACGGACGAGAAGATCGAAACGAGCTGATTTACAGCTATGAAGAAACCGTCTTTGCTCCATCAGAGCCGGAATCGCAGAACCTGGCGGATATGATTGCCGCCCAGGTCGCTCTGAATTACGGGCTGTTCTGTAAAGCCCTTGTCTTCCATGGAACCTTCGACAAGCTCGATCGCCGCTTCATCCGTGACATGGCCGAAAACACCGCGCGCGAAATTTACGTTAAAAAGTTTATCGAGCCCAATCCCTTTTTAAAGGGTGCCATCTCGCATTTGCCCGCGGTGAAAATGCCGAAATATCTGCGCGCCGCCATTCAGTTCCCTGAATACCCGATGCATAAAGTCCAAACCGGCTGGCGGTTGTGGCCGGCGGACAAACTGCGGCACTGCATCCTTTCCAGCGGCGGCAAAGACAGCCTTTTAAGCTACGGGCTGATCAATGAAATCGGTCGCGAACTCCATCCGATTTTCATAAACGAGTCGGGGCGGCACTGGTTTACCGCCCTGAATGCCTACCGTTACTTTAAGGACAATATTCCCAACACGGCCAGAGTGTGGGTCAATTCCGATCGGCTGTTTTCCTGGATGCTGCAACACATGCCGTTTATCCGCAAGGATTTTGCCAGTATCCGCTCCGATGAGTATCCGATTCGATTGTGGACCGTGGCGGTTTTTTTGTTCGGCGTTTTACCGCTTTTGCGCAAACGCGGCATCGGTCGCCTGTTGATCGGAGATGAATATGACACGTCGGTACGCAAGCTCACCGAGGGCATCCGGCATTATGACGGGCTCTACGATCAAAGCATTTATTTTGATCATGCGCTTTCGAGATATTTTATGCGCAAGGGCTGGAACATCAGTCAGTTTTCGGTGCTCCGACCGTTATCCGAGCTTCTGATCGAAAAGATACTGGTCGAGCGCTACCCGGATCTTCAGCGACAACAAACATCCTGCCACGCTACCCACAAACAGGGCGAGCGGGTCTATCCCTGCGGTCGATGTGAAAAGTGTCGCCGCATCATTGCCATGTTAATGGCGGTTGGTGCCGATCCGATTCACTGCGGCTATGCGCCTTCCCAGATATCGAATTGCCTGGCAAAACTGCCGCATAAGCGCGTTTCGCAGGAAGCCGAGGGTGTAAGTCACCTGCTGTTCTTACTGGCGCAAAATGGGTTAATCGATGCAAAAGATCTGCCGCCAAAGGCTGCCAGAGCGCATCCTGAAGTTCTTAAGTTGCGATTCGATACAACCGCTTCTCCGATCAATTCAATTCCCACCGATCTGCGCAAGCCGCTTTATCAAATTTTGCTGGCGCATGCCGACGGAGCAGTGATGCGCAGCGGGCGAAGCTGGAAAAAAGTGGATCTTCTCAAGGATCCGGCGATTGATGATCGCTTTCCTTTTGAATTCGATCCCAGCCGATCCCAAAAAAATGCCAATTCCACTCTGAAATCAACCGGTGCCGACGGTTACCTCTGGGGTGAGCTTACCTGGCGCCAGGCCCAAACGCGCATCAAAAAAATGGATGTCGCTTTGCTGCCGGTCGGTTCGGTCGAACAGCACGGTCCCCATCTGCCGTTGGATACCGATGCATTTGATGCCGATTATCTGGCGCGCCGGGTGGCGGAAGCCTGCAGTGACCCCAAACCGTTGGTGCTGCCTTTGATTCCTTACGGCGTATCCTATCACCATGCTGATTTTGTCGGGACGGTCAGTATATCCAATGATACGCTTGCTAAAATGATTTACGAAATCGGCATGAGCGTTTCACACAACGGCATCCGCAAATTGGTGATGATCAACGGCCATGGCGGCAACAGCCCGGCGTTGAATTATGCCGCCCAGATGATCAACCGGGATGCGCACATTTTTGTGTGTGTCGACAGCGGGGAGACCAGTGATGTGGACATTTACAAAATTGTGGAAACACCCAATGATGTTCACGCCGGCGAAATTGAAACCAGCACCGGCCTGGCAGCGCGCCCTGAGCTGGTTCAGATAGATCAGGCCAAAAAGCATATTCCGAAATTCTCCAGCGCCTATCTGGACTTTACTTCAAAACGCGGAGTATTGTGGTACGCATACACCCGCAAGATCTCAAGGAGCGGCGTGATGGGAGACCCGACCAGGGCCAGTGCCGCAAAAGGTGAAAAAATCTGGGAAACAATGATTGCCCATCTGGTATCGTTTGTCGAAGATTTAAAGCGCCTGACCCTTGAAGAGATTCATCACCGGAACTACTGATCATGAAAATAACCCGACTGGAAATCTGGCCGGTTGAACTGGCGCTGGCAGAGCCCTATACCATCGCCTATGAACGCGTGGCGTCGACCACCAACATCTTCCTGCGCCTTGAGACCAATACCGGCCTTGTGGGCTATGGGTGTGCCGCTCCGGATAAACAGGTGACCGGTGAAACCCCGGAGACGGTCATCAGGAGCTTCAGCGACGTGATTGATCCGGTCCTGAAGCAATCGGATCCGCTGCGCCTTGCCCTGATCATTGAGAAGCTGACGCCGATTTTACCCGCCCATCCATCGGCGGTGGCCATGGTGGATATGGCATTGCACGATATTCTGGGGAAAGCCTGCGGAATGCCGGTCTACAAGCTGCTGGGCGGTTTTCGCACCCGCATAAAGACCTGCGTCACCATTGGTATTATGCCCCTGGCCGAGACGGTTGCTCGGGCCGGCGAATGGATTAAAAGAGGCTTCAGATCCTTGAAAATCAAAGGCGGACAAAATGTTGAAGACGACATTGAAAAAATTTTAAAGCTACGTGAAAACGTGGGGACAAAAATAGAACTGCGCTTTGATGCCAACCAGGGATATACCGAAGAGCAGGCGCTGCATTTTGTTGATGCAACCCGTCCGGCCAGGCTCGAATTGATCGAACAGCCGACCGCCCGGGCGGATTTTGATCTTCTGGGTAAAATCACCAATGCCGTGTCGATACCGGTGATGGCCGATGAGAGTATCATGAACTTGCGTGATGTCTTTCGACTGGCCCGCAAAGAGCTGGTGGATATGGTCAACATAAAATTGATGAAGGTCGGCGGAATTGCCGAGGCCATGAGGATAAATGCGGTTGCCCGTGCTGCCAATCTCGAAGCCATGGTCGGATGCATGGACGAATCGGCGCTGGGAATTGCAGCTGGTTTGCATTTCGCGCTGGCGCGGCCCAATGTGATATACGCGGATTTGGACGGGCATCTGGATCTGGTGGACGATCCGGCTAAGGGTGCTGTTATTTTAAAAAAAGGCATTCTATATCCAACCTCAAAACCCGGCCTGGGAGTTGAATTAAATTGAAAAGTGAAATGCTGCTCAAGAATTTTTCGATGAAAGAAGTGCAATCCGTGCGGACCGTATTGTGGAACCTGTTGCTTATTTTTGCAGGCAGCGTTATCTGCGCGCTTGCCGTTAAAGGCATACTGATCCCCAGGCAATTTCTGGCAGGCGGTGTGACCGGACTGGCCATTTTCGGCCATTATCTCTTTCCGTCCCTGCCGATTGGATTTATCTATTTTTTGCTGAATATACCCCTGTTTGTCATTGGCTGGATGTTCGTGGGTCGCCGTTTCTTCTGGTACAGTCTGGCGGGAATGCTGATTTTCTCGTCGGTGATGTTCGGGTCTTATCCGGTTTTCCCGGTTAAAGACATGATCCTGAATGCCCTGGCGGCCGGTATCATCACGGGAATCGGATCGGGCATGATACTGCGGTCGCTGGGTTCTGCCGGCGGCCTGGATATTCTGTCGATCATTTTATTCAAGCGCTTTTCCATCCGGCCGGGCACCACCGTAATGACATTCCACGCCATATTGCTGTTGCTTGCGCTGGCCCGTCTGCCGATGGAACTCGTGTTATACACGTTGATTTACTTCTTTATCAACGCCTACTTTGTCAACCTGGTGGTCATTGGACTCAATCAGCGCAAGGCCGTAATGATTATTTCTTCCCGGTGGGAGGATATTTCCCGCCACATAATGGAAAAATTGCAAAGAGGCGTAACGATTGTGGAGGGTGAAGGCGGATTTTCAAGGCAGCGATTGCACATCCTTTATTCTGTCATCACGCTCACGGAGCTGTCCCGTTTTAAGGAAATGATCCGCAAAATCGATCCCAATGCTTTCGTCGTGGTAACCGAAACCCTTGAGGTCATGGGCAAGCGTATCGGCAATCAACCCCACTGGTAAAAAATGCATATTAAAATAGACACGTTTTTGCGCTATCCTGTATCGATTATGAAAAATTCAAAGCAGACAGCCAGAGCCGTTTTGGTATTTTTATGGATTCTTTTTGCTGTATCCGGTTTCGCTGAAAATCCACCGCCAAAAGATGATTTGCGTGTTGCCGGCTGGATAGAACGGGCCAGCATTTTTCCGGGTGATCTGAATGTTAAAGCCAAGCTGGACACAGGTGCCAAACATTCATCCTTAAATGCCAAGCATATCAAAGAATTTGAGCGTGACGGGGCGACCTGGGTGCACTTTGAGTTAAAAAATTGGAAAGGACGAATGGAAAGCTTTGAGGCCCCTGTGGTTCGCGTGGCCACGATCAAACAGCACGACGCTGAATCTGCCAAGCGGCCTGTCATTCAACTCGGCATCTGCCTGGGCAATGTGTATAAAGAGGTTGAAGTCAATCTGGAAGATCGCAGCAAATTTAATTATCAGCTGCTCATCGGACGCAGTTATCTCAAAAATTCATTTCTGGTGGATGCATCGGCTACTTTCACCTTAAAACCCAACTGCCGGGTGAATAGCGATCGATGAACCGAAAACATCTTATCTACCTGATGTCGGTCTTGATTTTTATCGGGATGGCTGTGTTTTTATACAAGGTCTTTGTGCTGGGTTTACCGCTCGGCGCCGGAGCGCGATCCGATATCTGGCATATCGAAGCGCACCTGAATTTTGTCGCCGATAACAAACCCGTCAAAGTATCCATGAACCTTCCCCGAAATTCCCGCCGATTTTCTATTATCAACGAAAACTTTATTTCCCGTGGCTACGGTGTCAATGTTGTATCCGAGGACGGCAGGCGCAAGGTTCATTGGTCGATCCGCAAGGCTCGAGGCGTTCAGAATCTTTATTACCGGGCTTCGGTTCGGCGAATGGATAGAGAGATTCTCTCCCAGCAGCCCGAAAAAGGCGGCCTCCAGAAGCCCGAATTCAAAGATGCTTTTCGCGAAGCCTCTGAAGCACTTGTTTCAGAAGCGCGTGAAAAATCTGCTGATGTCGAGGGCATCGTCTTGGAACTGATGCGCAGTTTGAACAATCCCCGGCCGGACGATAACGTCACGTTGCTGCTGGGGAAAAAAGCCTCGGATCAGAAAAAAGTTGATTTAGCCGTCCAATTACTGGCTGTGGCCGGCATCCAGGCTCGCAGTGCCCACGGCATCCGGCTCGAAGATCAAAAACGCAATGTGCCACTTCTTCACTGGCTGGAGATCTATGACCAGAAAAAATGGATATCCTTTGACCCGGTCAACGTAAAGAGCGGCGTTCCGGAGGACTACCTGGTCTGGTGGCGAGGCGTCGAACCGCTCGTGATTTCTCAGGGGGTTAAAAACGTAGTCGCAAATCTTTCGGTCGCCCGCAGTGAGGAAGCCGCGGTGCAGGCGGCTTTAGAAACCGGAGAACCGAAGAAGTCCTTTTTACTCGAATTTTCGCTCTTCAGCCTGCCCATCGAGACCCAGGCCGTCTATCGCGTGATTTTAATGGTGCCGGTCGGTGTTTTCCTGCTGGTTATTCTGCGCAATGTCATCGGTATCCGGACCTTCGGTACATTTATGCCGGTCCTGATTGCCCTGGCGTTTCGAGAAACTCAGCTTTTATGGGGGGTGATTTTATTTACCACTCTGATTGCTTTGGGTCTTGCCATCCGCTTATATCTGGCCCACCTGAAGCTGCTGGTGGTGCCCCGGCTGGCGGCCATTCTAATTGTCGTGATCTGGCTGATGGCCATCTTCAGCATTTTGACGCACAAGCTCGGTTTGGAGCGAGGACTGTCGGTGGCGCTTTTTCCGATGGTAATTATGACCATGACCATCGAACGAATGTCCATTGGTTGGGAGGAATTGGGCGCATATCAGACCCTGAAACAGGGCACATGGTCAATTGTGGCGGCAGTGGCTGCTTATTTGGTGATGGCAATCAAGACCCTGGAGCATCTGATCTTTGTTTTTCCGGAGCTGTTGCTGATCCTGCTGGCCGGAACCATCGGGTTGGGCCGTTATTCGGGTTTCAGGTTACTGGAACTGCCGCGCTTTAAATCGCTGACAAAGATAAAATCCGATGTTTAGCTTAAAAAAGCAACTCACCGAAATCGGTGTGCTGGG
>Ga0209536_100002755_pt1 | contig 28598 bp, 23 predicted proteins | sample DeeMarSeWOR28_12_FD_187461 | JGI IMG/M metagenome (GOLD analysis project Ga0209536, IMG submission 187461) | Marine sediment microbial communities from White Oak River estuary, North Carolina - WOR-2-8_12 (SPAdes) (version 2) | ecosystem: Environmental > Aquatic > Marine > Intertidal zone >... | reverse complement strand
AATTTGATTTAACCATTCGATATAAACACTTGAGGCATCGGAAAGTTTTTAATGGCTCCGCGGAATAAATCATCAGTCCCGCTCAGGGCGGGATGCAAACTCATGCATAAGGGGTCGTAAGCAAAGAACAGATACCGTATATAAAGTAATGGGTCAGATAAAAGATCAACCTTGTGCCGATAAGCCGCTTCACCATTATTGACTGTTCTTTACCAACGTTTCCTAATGCATTCAAACTCCGCCATAGGCGGGGATAATTCATTCTGCTATTATGGAGCGTTTGGCAAAAAAATTTCTCGATCCATTAAATTTTAATAAAGCGCCGCAAGTGAATTAACAGGAGGACGGTTTGGCGCCCATTCTAGAGGTCAACAATATCGAGGTGATCTATAATAACGTGATCCTGGTGTTAAAGGGCCTTTCGTTGCAAGTACCGGAGGGCGCCATTGTGGCGCTATTGGGCTCCAACGGCGCGGGCAAATCCACCACCCTTAAAGCTATTAGCGGACTGCTGCCTCTCGAAGACGGCGAGATAACCGAAGGCGGTATTTATTACCGAGGAAAGTCTCTGGCAGGTCTGGCCCCGCATAAAATTGTGCGCCGCGGGATCTTTCAAATCATGGAGGGTCGGCATATCTTTGAGGATCTTACGGTCGAGGAAAATTTGACCTGTGGGGCATACACCCGCAGAGACCGCAGCGGGGTCAGTCGCGACCTGGATAAGTGCTTTGCCTATTTTCCGGTCTTAAAAAAGCGTCTGAAACAGACAGCCGGATATCTGAGTGGCGGCGAGCAGCAAATGCTGGCGATCAGCCGGGCGCTTTTGGCTCAGCCCCGGCTGATGATGCTCGACGAACCGTCGATGGGCCTGGCCCCTTTGCTGGTCGATGAAATCTTTGAGATCATTTGCCAGATCAACCAAAATGAGGGCACCACCATGCTGCTGGTAGAGCAGAACGCCCAGATGGCCCTGGGGATCAGCTCTTACGGCTACATCATGGAAAACGGCCGAGTGGTGCTGGACGGTCCGGTGGAGCTTTTGCTCAACGATCGCGACGTGCAGGAGTTTTACATGGGCGTGGGACATACCGACGGCAAGACCAGTTACCGCGATGTCAAGCACTACAAGCGGAGGAAAAGATGGTTGAGCTGAGCGGTAAAACCCTGATGCAGTCTTTCCTGGAGCGTGTCGCCGAGTGCGGCCCGCAGATCGCCCTGCGGGAAAAGAATTTCGGCATCTGGCAAACCGTCACCTGGAATCAATACCGGTCGCATGTCCAACACTTTGCGCTGGGGCTCGTGCAATTGGGATTCAAACGGGGCGATCACCTCTCGATCATCAGTGAAAATTGCTGCGAATGGCTGTACGCCGCTCTGGGCTGCATCAGTCTCGGCGGTGTGCCCCTGGGGGTTTACCCCACCAGCCCGTACCCGGAAGTCCATTATGTCGTCAAGCACTCCGATTCGGTGTTTGCGGTCTGCGAGGACCAAGAGCAGGCCGATAAGATTTTGGAAGTCTTGCAGGATCTTCCCAAGCTTAAAAAGATCATCGTCAAAGACATGAAGGGGTTGCGGAAATATCCAAAAAACAACATCATCTCTTTTGAAGCCGTGGAGGCGTTAGGCCGGAAGCTGGCGCAGGCGCAACCCGATCTTTTTGAACGCGAGGTGCAAAAAGGCCGGGCCGAGGATGTCTGCATGATGATTTACACTTCGGGCACCACCGGCCTGCCCAAAGGGGCCATGGTCAACCACCGTAACATCGAGGCCACGACCCGGGCGACCGCGGCGGCCCTGGAAGCTGATGAAACAGACAGCGTGGTGTCCTATCTGCCGCTTTGTCACGTTGCGGAGCAGATATTCAGCCTGTATCTACCGATTCATTTAGGCATTACGGTCAACTTTGCTGAAAGTGTGGCCACCATCCAGAGCGATCTCAGAGAGATTGCACCGACCGTTTTTCTGGGCGTTCCCCGCATCTGGGAAAAGCTTCAAAACTCCATTACAGTCAAAATTAAGGATTCCAGCTGGCTCAAACGCTGGCTCTTTCGTCAATGCCTGCAAATTGGCTACCGGGTCTGTGACCGACGGTTGGCGAAAAAGAACATCAGTCCGGGCCTAAAGATAGGCGTGTGGATTACCTACGGGCTGATGTTTCGGGCGCTGCAAAATTATGTGGGGCTTCGCAAAGTGCGTCTGTGTTTTTCAGCGGCGGCCAAGGTCAGCCCGGAAGTGCTGCGCTTTTTTCACGCGATCGGCATTCAGGCCAAGGAAGGCTACGGTATGACCGAGTGCACCGGGCTTTCTTTTATCCACATGGGCGATGATATCAAGTTAGGCACAGTGGGCAAGCCGATCAACTGCATTGCCTATCAGCTTGGCCCGGATGGGGAGCTGATGAAGCGCGGGCCGAGCATCTTTGTCGGTTATTATAAAAATCCCGCGGCCACTGAGAAAACCGTTGTGGATGGGTGGCTTCTGACCGGCGATATCGCCGAGGTGGACGCCGATGGACACCTGTCCATCGTAGACCGCAAAAAAGATATCCTGATTACCTCGGGCGGTAAAAATATCGCGCCGTCGCTGCTGGAAAACGAGTTAAAAGTCAGCCCCTACATCAAAGAGGCCATTATTTTAGGCGATGGCCGAAAATTTGTTTCCGCCCTGATTCAAATTGACCTTGAAAATACGGGCAAGTGGGCCACCGACCAGCGCCTGCCGTATACCAATTTTAAATCGTTGGCCAATTTGCCCGAGGTGCGCCGGATGATTCAGCAGGAGGTGGACCTTGTCAATGAGCGCTTCGCCAGAGTGGAAAATGTACGCAAGTTTCACCTTCTGACCAAGGAGCTGGATCATGATGACGATGAAATGACAGCCACCATGAAGGTCAGACGCGCCAACATCTATGAAAAATTTGCCAAAGAGATCGAATACATTTATGGAACAGACGAATCCAGTATTTGAGAGATCGAGGCGTTTTCAAAATTCGGTTGCTACATGAATCATCAGTCTGCCTCTGGCGGGTGCAAACTTAAGCAAAAGGGAGCGTAGCGAAAGAACAGTAAATTGCAGAAAACTATCCAGGCATGTCTACAATTTTTATCCTCGAGTGCCGACACGCCAATTAAGAAACCGATAACACTTTGAAATTATGATTAGTTTAAAAAGCCAGGCTTCTGCACAAATTTTGCACTAGCAGTTTCAGACTAAAAAGATGCTGAAATTATCGATGCCGTTATTTTTCTATATTAAAAGGCAAAATATGGTATAAGGCCAGATGGAAAAAAAAGAGGAGGAAAGATACCATGTTTAAAAAGTTATGCATTAAAGCATTGGTAACCGTATTGGCTGCTGTCATGCTGCTTATTTGGGCCTGCGCCAGTAGCAATCAAAAATATGCAGATGAGTATTATCAACAGGGGTTGGATTTTTATAAAAGCATGGAGTATGAACGCGCCATCGATAGTTTTGCAAAAGCGCTGGAAATCAATCCTAAAGATAAGGAAAATTATAAGTTCTACTTTATGAGAGGAAGATCATATTTAAGAAATCGACAATATGATCAAGCCGTAAATGATTTCAGCGCGGCTCGTGAAAAATGCCCGGATAGGGATAAAGAAACCCAATTTTTAATCTTTGAATCAAGAGGCAATGCCTATCATGCCCTCAATAAAAATGATGAGGCCATTAAAGATTTCTCAGATGCGATTGCCCTGAATCCCAAACACGAGCACATTAAATATATTTATTACAATCGCGGCTGGGTATGGCAAAATAAGAAAGAATACCAAAATGCATCCCAAGACTTTTACGCCGCTCTGGCCATTGATTCGGCCTTTGCCCCGGCGTACTATGGACGGGCGCATTCCTGGTACAAAATGGGAAATTTGGAAAGAGCCCTGGAAGATGCCAAAGCAGCTCGGCGGTTAGAGCCCACTGACAAAAAGTATGAAGATCTTGTGTTTGAGCTCAGAGCCAAAATGAAAAAATAGAAACAACAGTAATTTTAACAAATCCCTGCCGGGTCAATTTCAAAAATACAAGAACCTATCTCAAAAATAGTAGATTACGCCCAAGAGCGCGACGTAAACCGATTCAAAAACGGAGCATACACGTTAGTATTCGAGTATTTTGAATCGGTTTACAACAAAGCCCTTGGGCGTTAGATGCATTTTTGAGATGGGTTTTATTTTACTTTGATGGCCACCAGCGTTACATCATCGCAAAACGGAAATGGAATAACACGCTTAAAGCTTAGGTGTGGGGCTGCTTTTGTCGGAGTGAGCAAAAAATACCCGAGTTTTTCTGTTTAATCAAGCGCATTTACAATTCGGCAGGATTTTCAGCCAGGTTGTTCGCAGCAATGATATCTGTCGAACTGAAAGTTAAGATAGTATCGAGGGCGGCCTAAAAGAAAACAGGGCGCAAGTTACCCTCCGCCCCGCAAAATCGTTTTTTGAAAGTAAAAGTAAGGATGGGTCGTAATATCGCAGTCAAATCTTGAAGCGGCTAAAATACCGCTCAACTTGCTAACAAAGAGATTTTAATCTTATGTTTTACCCGAAAGGGTTTTAAATTCTTTTGCAAATCTTTGATATTCAGCATCCAGCTTGTCTAAGACCTGGGGCGTGATCTCACTGCCCATTTCTATTTTCATCTGGGTCCATTTTTCCATTAAAGAATTTAATTTGGTCTCTAATTCAGCTTTCTGACCATCTTCGGCCTTGGCATATTCCTGGACCGCAGCGCCAAATTGCTCTATAAACTCCGTCATTTTCTGCTTTTCCTGCGAATTACTACAGCCAAAGAGAAAGACAAGCCCCGCAATCGCCGCCAGTACCACTACAAAGTTTAGTTTAGATTTGAATTTTAGCATTTAGAGCCTCCAACAATGATTTGATGAGCGTAACGTTACTGAATCATATTCAACAAGTATAAACAGTCTGAACGATTTAAGCCGACTCCATTCTATATAGAATTAAATTTAAGAAATCAACTAAAATTTGAAGCCATATTTAATTTTTCTTGATGAACAAAATTCAGGTATTAACGGATTATTTAAACCGATCTTTTTTTCCGGTTTCTTTCCAGCTGAGATAGGCGTTTATTTCGCCTTTGAGGGAGTTCATAATGGTGGTTAAGACCGCCAGATCATCCAAATATCCGACAATGGGAATGAAATCCGGGATCAGATCTGCGGGCAGAATGAAATAGAGCAATCCGCCGCCGATCATAGCGATATTGGCCGAGTGAAGTTTGTAATTGCCTTTGACCGCGTCTTTGAATAGCGCGTTAAGCGCGCGCACATTTTCAAGGACCTTTTTCAGCGCCGGATAGGCTTTATTGATTTTATTGCGAATGGCGTCATCGTTTATAAATTCGGAAAAATCCTTGCCTTTGGTGAACCGAAGCATGCGATCGTAGTTCTTGCGTCGTTCGGCATCGCCCAGTATGTGGTAGGCCTGATTGAGCACTTTGGTTCTTTCTTCCGCTTCCGCGGTGTGGCCGGGATTTTTATCTGGATGCCAGCGCTTGACCTGCTTGAGGTAGGCTTGCTTGATCTCCTCGGGCGCGGCTTTAGGATCGATTTCCAGCAATTCATAATAATTGACAAATTTTTTGGAGGTATCGTTCATCTTATTTTTAACCGCCTGTTTTTGGTTCTCAGGTCGTCGCATCCGCTGTCATCCGAGCCACTATAAGTGAATAAAATGCCGACGTCCATTGTTTTATTCTTCTACGCCTAAATACGATTGATATCTGCGCATAAGCGGTTGCAATAATCGTCAGAATACCATAATAGGCAGGCCTCATACTTTTGGGTACCAAACACGTTTTTGGGATGACAGAATAAATAGGACGCGGGAAGCCTTATTCCATGACCGATCCACATGTCTTAAAAAACCAGACAGCGCGCCTCACTGTGCTGGCCCTTATTATTGGAGCAGTGCTAATCAGCTTTTCCGGTGTCTGGGTTAAAGTGGCCCATGTCGCGCCAAATGTCTCGGCCTTTTACCGTGTTTTTTTCGGCGGTGCCACTTTACTGGTTGCGGCGCTTTACCGCCGCGAACTGCGATGGGTTGGGATACGCCATGTGTTGGTGAGTCTGTTATGCGGTTTTCTGCTGGCCCTGGACCTGTGGCTTTACCATCACAGCATTCAATATATCGGCCCCGGGCTCGGTACGATTCTGCCCAACTTTCAGGTGTTCATCCTGGCGGCAGTCGGGATTTTGTTTTTTAAGGAGCCGCTGCGGTTGATCTATGTATTTTCACTGCCACTGGCATTTATCGGTTTGTTTATGATCGTGGGAATTAACTGGTCCAATCTTGAACCGGCCTATCACATCGGTGTTTATTATGGCCTGGCGGCAGCGGTCTGTTATGCCGGATTTTTGCTGTCGCTTCGTCAGCTGCAGACCGACCAGATGGGCATCTCATTTTTTTATGTGCTGATGATGGTGTCGCTGACCACTACCGCATTTTTAGGTGCAGACATTGTTTGGCGTCAGGATTCCTTTCAGATTCCCGATTTGCAGAGTTTTTTAGCCCTGATCGCCCTGGGCTTGCTGAGCCATACCGTAGGCTGGCTCCTAATCACCAATGCCCTGCCGAAAATTCGCGCTTCCTTTTCTGGATTAATTCTATTGCTGCAGCCCTCGCTGGCGTTTGTCTGGGACGTTTTATTTTTTCAACGACCGACCACGCTGCTAAACTGGCTGGGGGTGGCGATTGCCATGGTAGCCATCTATATGGGCATGGCCCGACAATCGACCACCCGTCATTAAGTGAGGCGCAAAGCGTTCGGCTTCAAAAGGTCAGGTGCGGCCGCATTAATTTTCATGCAGGATTGAGGAGGTGCTTTTGAAAGAAGTACTGCTGCTTCCAGGCGATGTGTTTTTGACATACGGAGCCGGTTTTTTTTCCAAACTCATCCGGTTTTTCACGCGCACCATCGGTGAGAGTAGAACAAAAGTGAACCACACCGGGATTGTGGTGACCGAAGGGGATCTGGAGAGCTGCCAAGTTGTCGAAACCCTGCTGCGCGTGCGCAAACACAGATTGTGGAAACGGTACGGCCCTTTCAGTCATGACAAGGTCGCGATCTATCGCCCGATCAACCTCACACCAAAAGAAACAGATATCATTGTTGCCAAGGCAGTCGAACAGGTGGGCAAGAGATATGGTATTTTTTCGGTAATCGGACATTTGCTGGATTGGCTGCTTTTAGGGGCGTACGTTTTCCGCAGAATCATGCAAAACACGAACTACCCGATCTGCTCCTGGCTGGTCGCCTATGCTTTTGCAAAGGCAGGGAAGTACTTCGATGTTGAACCCGGTGCCGCGCAGCCCGACGACATCTGGGATTTTATCCAACAAAACCCGGATAAGTATCAGATGATCCACCCGCTTAAGCAGATCTGGCAGCTGTCGGATTCGTGACCAATGTGGAGTGGCGCGTTAAGCTGAGATGTGAAATTTGTAATTTTCGTATAGACCTTTCAAATCTACCAGTCGTATCCTTTCTTGAATTTGGTCTCCCAATCGACGTTATCCTAAATTTACGTTGACAAATAAAAGAGATGCGTATTATAAAACAACCGGTTGGTATATTATTATGGAGAAATAGGTGGCTGCCAAAGGGATTAAAACACGACAGAACATCATTGAAAAATCACTGCAGCTATTCTGCGTCAAAGGCTATTTCAATACCTCAATCAATGACATTACAGCCGCCACTGATTTGACCAAAGGCGGATTCTACGGGCATTTTGCCAGTAAAGAAGACCTCTGGTATGCGGTTTACGATGAGGCCATGCGTATCTGGCGGGATGTCGTATTTGAAGGTATCTCCGCCGCCTCTGACCCTCTGGAGCGCATCCAGATCCTGATTGAAAATGATATTAAAAACAAACTCGGAAACCAGGTGTTTGAGGGCGGCTGCTTTTTTCACAGCATGTTAGTGGAGCTAGCGGGCCAATCGGCTGCCCTGAGCAGTCATCTGATGCGTGGATTCGATCAGCTGGCCGGCCTGCTGTGCAACTGGTTGAAACAGGCGGATCAGCTGGGGCGGCTCAAAGAAAACCTGGATTTCAATGCCATTGCCCGCCATATCATCATTGCGCTAAACGGCACGGCCGCACTGCATGCCTGCAGCCGCGACCCCGCCATATTGGAACAGGCTGTCAACGAGCTTCGTTTCTACGTCCAGCAGTTGCAAAAATAAAAAGCCCTTTTTTATCCTTTCCAATTAAATATACCAACCGGTTTATATATTATTCCGATTTATCTCAAAATATCCTGTCTACCTACTTCATAGATTTCCGCTACTTATTTAGTATATATCTCAAAAATTTTTAATCATTTTTTTCATCGCAAGATAAGCAGCTAAGTCCTTTTGACCCTGATAAGTTCAGTATTGCCGTGTTCTATTTTCAACCGGCAAACGGGCTAACGGGTAACGGGCTCAACCGAATAACCTTAGATGCATTTTTTAATAGGTTTAATAAATTAAAGTTTTTCAGTGGTTATGACGATAATAAGTTTAGAAGACGAATTTGTCTCCAGGAGCCGCCTATGAAAAAACTAATTTTTGTTCTGGTCATCATTTTACTGCCTGCCATCGCTTTTGCCAATTTCTCCATCAAGTTTGACAATACCACTGATAAAAAGATGTTTTACCTGCTTTACTGGATCGATCACACATATGATTGGCCGCATCCGTTTAACCTGGCGGGTGGCGAGCTGAAGGCTTCCGAAACGGTGGACTTAAATGTGAGTCTGACCAACGGGCAATACTATGTGGTCTGGCACGATGATGCCGGCTGGAAAAACAAAGTGGACATGAATGTCAAAGACGATATCAAATCGGTTACGGTGACGCCGATTAAAAGCAGTATGAAAAAATAACAAATGGGCGACAGCCCATAAATTGTCTGGCCGAACGTGCCACGGCAGTACCCGACAGGGGGTTTGAAAAGAGGAATCAGAATTTTTCTGATTCCTTTTTTTTGGAACTCATCACAAATATCTGGACGGACGCCCATAAAATTATAAGTTTCTCATTAATCTTCATGCAAACAAGTTTGAATCTCACATGAAAATTAATGAGATAAAATGATTTTCATCTTTTTACATGATAGGTAGTTTGATCGACCTATCGGACTTATTTAGCCTGGATTTGTTAAGTGCTAACACCATTTCTCATTAATCTTCATGCAAGTATGGTTGAGCCTTGCACGAGTTGGAGGTTTTCATATGCAAGGCATTTAAGGTCGAGGCGATAGTGAACTATGCCTCGGCCTTAATAACGCAGCTTCTCATTAATCTTCATGCAAGGCTTCAACCTGGACGCGGCATGTGTTACTTGGAAACGCACCCGCAGGGGACATGGTGTCTTGGGTGAGGATATTGACACAGCCGCCGTTGTCGACCCCGTCTGCATCCGGCTGATACCAGGCGCCCGCATCCAGGCTGACCACGCCGGGCATGATGTGATCGGTGACTTTGGCCCGGGTACGCAGACGACCCCACTCATTGTAAACCAGCACAGGATCGCCGGTCGCAATACTGCGAGCGGCGGCATCTACCTCGTTTAACCAGATGCAATCTTCGGCCTTTTTTTTCAGGCGGGCAATGTTGTCGAACTGGGAATTGACCCGGGTCTTCGCATGCGGGCTGACCAGTTGTAGCGGAAATTCATCAGACGGGTCATCTGCCGGCCCTTCCCAAGGATCGAGGTGCTGGGGGATAGCCGGAATTTGCGGGTTTTTCATCTGCGCAATTTTGTGGCTGTAGATTTCAATTTTACCGCTGGGGGTTTCAAAGGGGTAACACTCAGGATCTTCGATCTGCTTTTTAAAAGCCACTCGGGGCTCTCCGAGTTCCACGCGATAGACACCTTTTTGCCGAAAGTCCTCCGGATCAGGGAAATCCGGCGTGGCCGCCAGAAATGAATCCAGCCACTGCCGGTCGGAACGATCATTATAGCCCTCAATGCCCAGGCGCTCTGCAAGCTCGGTAAAAAGCGCCAGATCCGAACGGGTCTCCGGTAAGGGTTCGATGACCTTGTTCATATAGATGCAGTAGGGGCCGCCCAGCCAGGGCTGGCCGATATCTTCCTGCTCCATATAATGACTGATGGGTAGCACGATGTCGGCAAAGCGGGCGGTGGGAGTTAAAAATAGCTCATGCACGACCATATATTCCAGGGCTTCGATGGCTTTGACGCCTTTGTTGATGTTTTGAAACTGATTTAACATGTTGCAGCCGACAACATAAAGCAGTTTAATGTCGGCCGGATAGCCGCCGGCCCGCCCCTTTAACAGGGTGTCGTAAATTTCACTGACATGCACCGCCGGGTTTTCTTTTTGCGGTACGGGCAATGACGCCTCCAAATCCCCCAGATCCATGCGGTCGGTGCCCCCGGCGACATGGCCGCCGACATTGCCGATATTGGCGGTCATGGCGGCCAGGGTGATGGCGGCACGATGGAACTGCTCCCCGAATGCACTGCGGCCCGGCGCCCAGCCGGTGCACAGCGCCGCCGGCTTTAAGCGTGCGTAATTCCGCGCCAGGTCTACGATGTCTTCCACCGGCACACCGCTGATCTGTGAGGCCCACTGCGGGGTTTTAGGAACGCCGTCGGCAATTCCCATGACATAGGACTTAAATTCATCAAATCCAAAAGTGTAAGCGGCGATGAAGCGCTGGTCGTAGAGATCCTGATCGATCATGACATGGGCCATGGCCATCATCACCGCCGTGTCGGTGCCCGGTTTGACGGCGATCCAGCGTTCAGCCAGTTTTTCCCCTGATAAGGTTAAGCGTGGATCCACGGAGATGATTTTCACGCCGTTTTTTTGGGCCTGCCGAAGATAGGCTGCGGTATAGGGACGAAAACGGGAGATTAGCGGATCCCAGCCCCACAAAATAATATATTTAGAGTGCAGCAGATTGTCGCGGCTGTTGGCTGTAAACCGGCTGCCGAAGGTGGTTTCACAGGCAAATCGGGCGCCTTCCATGGAGGTGCTGCCCCAGACCGTGGTGCACCCGCCAAACAGGTTAAAAAAGCGCTGAGCGGTTTTTAAGCTATTGTGCAGGGCGCCTTCGTTGGCAAAATAATTCATCAGCAAGGTGGCATGAGGCCCATGCTTTTCTTTGACCTGCTTCAATTTAAGCGCCACTGTGTCCAGGGCCTCATCCCACGAAATAGGTTCAAATTGCCCCTGGCCGCGGGGACCGGTTCTTTTTAAAGGACGCGTGAGGCGATCTTTGGCATAAACGACATCTTTCTGGGAAAGACCCCGAATGCAGGCGGTTAAACTTCGCTCGCGCTTGCTTTCGGTGCGAATGCGGGTGATCCTGCCGTCGGCAACATGCACCTTGAGCAGGCAGCGCGCTCCGCAATCAAAAGAGCAGGTGGTGGTGATTACTTTTTCATTTGCTGATTTTGTTACATCCATGTTGACTGTCTGTAAGCTTGTTAAACGTGTCGAATCTGATTTGCCCGGCAAGGTTGCTTTTTTACTGTCATGCCCGCGTAGGCGGGCATCCAGATACAAACATGCTTACCGGTCATTTTAGCATGGAGGCAACCCAGAGCACATGTATATATTTTTTCTTATATCCCTATACACAATCTCAAAAGATCGTGCCACCCGAAACTTGCGGGATTAAAATTATCGTCCGCCCGGTAACGTGTTTTGTTGACATCCATCTTTGTTTTTTTAAATATTGATTGCGGTGAGATCGCGATTGAGCTGCCAATTTCAACCCTTTCACATTTACGGAGGTCGTCATGAACGGCAAAAACAGCTCCACTTTTTCGCGGCGTGAATTTATTCAAATGGTTGCCGCCGTCACCGCTGCTGTATCGGTTGACTGGACCCAGGTAAAAGGCCTGGCTGCTGCTATTGAGCCCAAAAAAGACTTTCCGGTGGTTATCATCGGAGGCGGACTGGGCGGTTTGAGCGCCGCGGCCCATCTGGCCCAAAGCGGCTTCCCGGTCACTTTAATCGAGCAACATGACCGCCCCGGCGGATACGCTACAAGCTTTGATCGAGATAAATATACATTCGAGGTCTCTTTGCATGCCACGTCTGGTGCCCGGGGTGAACTAAAAGAGTCCTTTGAAGGAGCAGGCCTGTTGGATAAAGTCGAGACCGTCGAGCTACCCGAGCTGTGCCGCATCATCACACCCGACCACGACATGACCTGGCCTCAGAAAAATCCGGCAGCCATTGTCGAGCAGCTGACTCTATTATTTCCCGAGGAGGCCGAAGGCATCCGGGGATTTTTCGATGAGATTTTAGGTGTCATCGATGAGGCCATAAAGCCATTTGACCGTGATTCCTGGTGGGATTTGATTCGTTTTCCGATGACTCACAAAAACATGTGGGCCATCCGAAAAGATACCTTAGCGCAGGTACTCGATCGATATACCCAGAATCCCAAGCTGCGCTCGATTTTATCTACGTTTTGGCCTTACTACGGGCTGCCGCCATCCAAGCTTTCCGGTTTTTATTACGCCGTCGCCACAGCCGGCTTCATTCGATTCGGCGGTCATTACATCAAACACCGCTCCCAGGACTTGAGTGATGCTTTAATGCAGAGCATCGAAGACGCCGGCGGGCAGGTGTTGCTGAATGCCGAGGTCATCGACATAGCCCTCAAAGATGGTGCTGTCACCGGAGTGGTGCTCGCTGACGGGAAAAAGCTTAACGCCAAAGCGGTGATTTCCAATGCCAGTGTGCCCAAGACGCTGGATTTACTTGCACGCGACACAGCCCCCGAGGATTTGCCGCGCAAAGCAACCCAATACACGGAGAAGATCAAAGCCTATCGTCCGTCTATATCTTCTTTTTTAGTCTGGCTGGGTCTCAACCGGGACATCCGCAAAGCAGTCAAAGGTTATGAAATCTTTGTCAGCGAACACTACGATCCGGAACAAAGCTATCAGGCTTTTTTAGCCTGCGATCCAAGCAAGAGCGGATTTGGCGTTACCGTTTACGACCACGCTTTTGAGGGCTACTCGCAGCCAGGCACCTCAACGGTCCAGCTGCTGATACTCAGCGGCTATGCGCCCTGGAAACCGTATGCAGATGATTATTTTGCCGGCCGCAAAAAAGCGTATTTGAAACAAAAAGAAAAAATTGCGCGGGCCCTCATCGAAAAGGCCGAACAAAGGGTCATTCCCGGCTTAAGTTCCATGATCGAAGTTATGGAGGCCGCCACCCCGTTGACCAATATTTATTACACACAGAACCCGGAAGGCGCCATATACGGTTATGAGCAATCGATGGACAATGCTTACATGAACCGGCTTGAAAACACCACGCCATACAAGGGTCTATATCTGGCGTCGGCATGGACCAACCCGGGAGGGGGCTTTCAAGCCTGCCTGGATTCCGGTGCATGGGCATTCAAAGCACTGGTTAAGGACTGGGGAGGCTAGGCGTTCGTATAGTCTAAGTGCACAGCTGATAATTATGATTGAAACTTATAATTTTATGGGCGTCACCTAGCTTACAAACTGGTAAATGAATATGTTAGAGCGGTATTATCCGATTGTTGATGATGTTGAGGCATTTATAGAAGCTGCCAGCCGGCCCCAGCCGCTGTTTGCCTGGACCCATATACTTAGGACCACATCCCGGCAACTGATCGATGTCCTCACGTCGGACGGTTATGAGCTGACCCCGTTGGACTGGCATCCGCAGGCCTATCGGGTGAACTGTCAACATGCAGATGAACGCCTGGGCCGCCACTGGACCTATCTGGCCGGCTGGTTTCATATCCAGGAAGCCAGCTCGATGATCCCGGCCCTCATCCTGAATCCGCAGGCCGGCGAGCGTGTTCTGGATCTGTGCGCGGCTCCGGGCAACAAGACCGCCTTGATGGCACAGGCCCTGGAGAACCGGGGCACAGTGGTGGCCAACGATGTTTTCTGGGAGCGTATCCGACCGCTGCGGTCCGCCATCGACCGGCTGGGGTTGCTCAATGTCAGTGTAACCTGCCACGACGGCACTGCTTATCCGCGGGCGGCCGGTGAATTTGACTGTGTTCTGGTGGATGTGCCCTGCAGCTGTGAGGGCACCAGCCGCCGCTTTCCGGGTATCTTGAAGAGAGCGCCCTTCCAACACATGCCGAAACGGTTCCACAAACAACAGCTGCTGCTGGAAGCGGCCATCCGCCGCTGCCGGTTCGGTGGCCGTATTCTATACAGCACCTGCACCTATGCGCCCGAAGAAAACGAGGCCGTTGTCGACGCCGTGCTCAGAAAAATGCCCGGATTGGTTCGTATTTTACCGGTCAGCCTGCCGGGATTAAACAGCACACCCGGGTTGACGGATTGGGCGGGTGAATCCTTTCATACTGATCTTCAACACAGCCTTCGAATCTGGCCCCATTTAAATGACACCGGCGGATTTTATATCGCCCTTCTGGAAAAGATCGGTGGTAGCTCCCGTAAAAAGATTCAGCCGCCCGAAATTGTGCAACCCGATTTTCAAACCGCCGCCGGCAGCACCCAGCAGCGGCTGGACGATGCCGGCCGCATGTTTGATATCCTTGCCGAGCGCTTCGGCATCGAGCGCGCTGCCTTTGACGGCTTGCAATTTTTGGAAAAAAGCCGGCGCGATATCTATGCTGTGGCCGCCGATCACCAACCGCCCCAGATGGCCAAATGCATCAGCGGACTGCCGCTGTTTCATATGCATTTTAAATATCCCAAACCGACCACCTCATGCGCAGCCGCCTTTGGTCGCAAAGCCGACCGCAACGTCATCGATGCGTCTTACGACCAGTTGCAAGCTTATCTGGCCCGCAAGCCGTTTACCCTCCAAAAAGATCAGACCCGGGCCTGCAATGGCAGCGGTTACGTGCTGGTACGCCACCAAAATGTCGTTCTGGGTGTCGGTTTTTATGATCAAAATCAAGGTGTTGTCGCCAGTTTGCTCCCAAAAAGCATGACTGTAATGTAAGTTTGCTCCCGCTGATTAGACCTAAATTCCAAAAATCTGAGCCACTTCTAAAAAAATGCATATGTTATGCTCCCGCAAACCCGCCCGCCTCGACTTGCTGTCTCGCATGGCGGGCGTGCGGCACCAAGACGGTGGGGGATTTAAATTTTAAGCTTTTTTTCTTTGCGACTTTGCGGCTGTGCGAGAGGCTAAAGCTTTAAATCATTCCAGGAGATTAGCGTTGCCTTGTAAGGTCCCGCCACCTGTTGCGACTAAGGCATCTAAGATCTGACTTTTAATAAAAAATGCTTATCTTAACCTTAAATATTTTCGCAAACCCATTGTAATAGATGGAGTTCAAAATGATGAAAACGATATTTACAATTGGTGCATTCATTCTGATAGGCGTTGCCCTATTTGGATTTCAAAAAATAAACGCTAAACAAGAAGAAAAGAGTTCCCAAATGAAAACAGATGCTAAAGATTTTAAAACTGCAACGTTTGCCGGTGGCTGTTTCTGGTGTGTTGAATCGGATTTTGAAAAAGTTGACGGTGTGATCGAAGCTGTATCCGGGTATGCCGGAGGTGATGAGCCCAACCCGACTTACAAGCAGGTTTCGGCTGGTGGAACCGGTCATACCGAAGCGGTTCAGATAACCTATGACCCGGACAAAATCACATATAAAGAACTGCTGGATGTGCTTTGGCGACATATGGACCCAACCGATGCCGGTGGGCAATTCGTCGATCGCGGTTCTCAATATCGACCGGCCATTTTTTACCACGACGAGGAGCAGAAGCGTATTGCAGAAGAATCCAGAGCGGAGCTGGAAAAATCCGGTCGTTTTTCAAAACCGATTGATACCGAAATTGTCCCTTTGACGGAGTTTTATCCGGCCGAGGAATATCACCAGGATTATTACAGCAAGAACCCCATACGCTATAAAATGTATCGTTACGGCTCCGGCCGTGATCAGTTTCTGAAAAGCAAGTGGGGCGATGAGGCCAAACCTTCTGCTCAGACGACGACGTCCGGCGATAATCCCAAATATTCAAAGCCTGATGATGCGGAGCTCAAGAAACGGTTAACGCCCATGCAATACAAGGTCACTCAGAAAGACGGAACAGAGCCCCCTTTCAACAACGAATATCACGACAATAAGAAAGAGGGGATCTATGTGGATATCGTCTCCGGTGAGCCGTTGTTTTCCTCGACGGACAAGTTTGATTCCGGCACCGGCTGGCCCAGTTTTACACGACCGCTGGTTCCTGAGAATATCGTCGAACACGAGGATCGCAAGTTTTTTATGGTGCGGACCGAGGTGCGCAGCAAGCATGCCGATTCGCATTTGGGGCATGTGTTTCCGGATGGTCCGGCACCCACCGGTCTAAGGTATTGCATTAATTCGGCCGCCTTGAAGTTTATACCCAAAGAAGATTTGCAAAAAGAAGGGTATGGCGAATACTCCAAGTTGTTTGAGGCCAAATCTGCTCAAACTGTGAATTAATTGTCATTAAAATCAAAAAGGGAATCCGCTTAAACGGATTCCCTTCTGCCAAATATTTCCTCAAAGAATATAAGATTGCACCTGTTGTTCTTGTTATCGGCTGGTTGAGCCCGTTACCCGCTTGTCCGCCTTTGGTGGATTAGACCGTTTTCCCGTTAAAAATAGAATAACACCGATTTTAACCGGCCCAACGGGCCTGTCCGGCAAACCATACAATATTAATCAACCAGGTCGCGAATACGCTGAATCAATCGCTTGATATCCTCCAGGCCGGTATCGGGGTGGTTAAACACCATGCGCAAATATCTGCGGCCGCCAAATTCGGTGGTCGACAGGTAAAAATCGCCCTGGGCGATCAATTTATCTCTGACCCCCAGCTGGAGCGCATCACTGCCATCGATGCGAAAACAGAGAATGTTGCTCTGCGGTGCCACAGCGCACGCAAACTCCGGTTGTGCTTCGATAAAGTCATAGGCCTGCTGGGCCCGTTCATATTGATCGTCAACATGCTTTTCCAGTCCCTGCTCGCCCAGTGCCGCTAACACGAAAAACCATTTTAATCCCAGACCCGCTTTGGTGCACTCCACCGTGCGGTGGATAAAATCATAACCGGGCTGATCTTTGTCATGAAAGATATAGCTAGCATCCTGCTGGAAGGCCTGATCGATGGTGCGGGCGTCTTTGACCAGAACGGCCGTGCATAAAGACGGGGTGCGCAGTAACTTATGGGCATCCCAGATCAGTGAATCCGCCAGTTCAACACCGTCCAGCCGTTTTTTATGCTTTTTTGAGAGCAGCGCGCTGGCGCCGTGGGCCCCATCGATGTGAAACCACACCTGTTGCGCGTTGCAAAATTCACCCATCTCACGGATGGGATCATAGAGCCCGGCAGCCGTGCTGCACCCGTTGGCCACCACAGCCAAAACCGTTTTGCCCTCATCTTTTATACGCGCATACACTTCCGGCAATTTTTCGGGAACCACCACCCCCCGGTCATCCACCGCCAGGGGATAAATCGCATTGCAGCCCAGGCCCATGATACCGGCTGCCCGTGAGATGGAGTAGTGGCTTTCAGCAGGGGCCAGCAGCACCAGATCGCCGGGATTGCCGTCCTGCCAGGCCTGCGGCGCAACACGGCTGCGCGCTGCCAGCAAAGCGGTCAAATTGGCCAGCGAGCCGCCGTGGGTTAATACCCCGCCGCCGAAAATCGGGTCGGTATCTTTCGGTTCTCTGAGTGGCTGCGGCCGCCAGCCCACTTTTTCCAATAACCAGCTGATGATGGTCCACTCGATGCTGGCGGCACCCGGCCCCATTTCATAAATAGCCATGGGGTTGTTGGTAAAGCCGTCGATCAGCGAAGCCAGGGCGCCGGCATAATGGGATGTTCCCACCTGGTGGGCCAGATAGGCCGGATGCAGCAGGCGCGTGGTGGATTCCAGATATTTGGCTAAAAACTGTGCCAGACGCTCGCCACTCAATCGGCCGTTTGAGATGTAGGTCTTTAAATCCAGCTCAGATACCAGTTTTTCCAGCGGGATCTGATGGATGACCGGCTTTTGTCGGCTGACGGACTCCTGGTAATATTTTTCCAAAGCGGTGATAACGATTTCAGCATCCGATAAAAAAGACATTTAGACAGTTTCTCCTTTTTCAATTTACTTCAGTTTGGCTACCTTTTTTTTATAAAATCGGCTGGCTTTAGCGCGGTTGCCGCAATCACGCATGTCACACCAGCGCCGGCTGCGATTGCGGCTGGTATCCAGAAAAAGCCATCCGCAGGTCGGGTCCGCGCATTTTTTTACCTGCTTGAGTTCCTTTGAAACCATCAGGTCGGCAGCAGAGCGAATAACCGGGTTAAGCATCCAGTCCAATTTTTCTTTATTGCCCGTTGTTTCCAAACAAAAGCCGTCATCTGTTTTGATAATGGTGGACTGCATCAGGGCGCCGGCCAGATATTCATTAAAAACCGCTAAATCCTCTTGGGACTGAGCCCGGCCTTCCGGGGTAATCGTAAAGATGCGATAGATAGCTTCCCGCAGTTCAATGGCGCGTCGGTGTACGCTTTTGGCTTCAGCAGGGTGCCGGACAGCTCTGTGGGATAAAATTTTAGCCTCGTCAGCGCTGATCGTACCCACATGCCGGCTCCATACCACCAGGTCTTTATAATTATTTAAATATTCACCCATGTCTGCGCAGCCGTAACAATCGACCGTATTCACAAAGTCTAGACACAAAGATCCCCCACATAATTTGATGCTACCCGCATCCTTTTTTTTGCTCACTGAATTTCCCCTTAAAAAATATTATAACCGTCAAAAATAGCTTGACAGGTTAGAATGTGGCGCGTATAGATATAACTGGCTAATGCATAATAGATGGTTAGGTTCTTGTCAACCCTTTTAGCCGAGAGCGATTAGGGGATCGTCAAAATACACCCAAACATTCCAACGAAGGAGGTGTAACCCATGGGTAATCAAAATGTAAGCCAAAAAATGAGGGGTGAATGATTGTGTGGAAACGTTCAATTTAAAAACAATTGGCCATGTGTGGTGCAGCCAGATCGCTGATTATTATATAATTGAGGATGCGCTTCCTCAATTTGATGAGCGCTGGCTGGCCTAAAATAGAGAAGATTCTTTACACAACGGATAGGTCGGGGAGTTCGCACGTTTAGATCGCGGCCTGAATCATCAGCGACTGTATCGTGCAAACTCATGCATAAGGGAGCGTAACGAAAGAACAGAAATCATCTATAAAAAAATGGATTGAGTATAAAATGAACATTGTGCCAAATAGCGATTTTTTAACAAGCGACTGTTCTTTCGTAACGCTCCCTAATACATTCAGACAGTGCACGATGTCGCTGCTGATAATTCATGCCGCTATTATCAAAGACGGGTATGAATATCTTCCCATCTTTTGATATCATTGAACAAGGAGGTTTATAATGCCCAGTCCACAGTTAAGCCATACATTTTATGACAACTTAGAGAAAAACGGCTATAAAGGCAAAATCGTTTCCATTGAGCATATTAAGGAACTTGAAACAGAAATCATGACCCGTTACCAAAAAGGGCTGCTTGACCCGGATCTATATGACGCCTATCTGGCATCTTTTGATTTCGCCTGTCACCATAAATTAAAAGACACCCGTTCGCTGATCATCGTAACTGTTCCGCAGCCCCAGGTAAGGGTCACCTTTTATTGGAAAGATGAGCCGTACCCGGTTATTATCCCACCCACCTATTATTTTGCCATCGACAATGAGGTTGAGGATCACCTGAAAGCGGTTCTCGAACCGCAGGGTTATCAGCTGCAAAAAGTCAGGTTGCCCGATAAGCTGCTGAGCGTGCGCAGCGGACTGGCGCAGTACGGCAAGAATAACATTACCTATGTAAAGGGGATGGGCAGCTTTCAGCGGCCGGTGGTATTTGTTTCAGACTGTCCCTGTGAGGAGGACAGCTGGGGAGATGCGATCGTTCTGGAACAGTGCGAAAAGTGCTCTGCCTGCAGGAAGGCCTGCCCCACCGATGCCATCAAATCGGATCGTTTCCAGCTGCATGCCGAACGCTGCCTGACCTTTCATAATGAAGGTGCTAAAGCGTTTCCGCCATGGCTGTCTCCTTCCTGGCATAACTGTCTGGTAGGCTGCATGATCTGTCAGAAAGTGTGTCCGGCCAATAAAGATGTTGTTAAATGGATTGAGCCCGGCGAAACGTTTACTTCAGATGAAACGGACCTCATTTTAAGCGGTGTTTCCGAGCAGCAGCTGACCAAGGATACCCTTGCAAAGCTCAAAAGGCTGGATCTAATGGAGTATTACAATATTCTGCCAAGAAATTTGAAAGCCCTCATCTATAAGCGGTAATAGCAGTTCTGGTATAATAAAGATTTTTCCCATCAACGATAAATTTAAGATGCCTAAAAAATTAGGAGCCCTTCGTAGAGTGCCCAATTATGTTCAAGTTCAAGGAAGGCGGAGATTTTAACCGGAGGCATACATATGCGTATGTCGAGGATTAAAATCTTCTCCTGACACAGAAATGGGCAAAAGGGGGCGCTATACGAAGGACTCCCTAGTAGCCGAACTTTCTGAGAGCGCGAGTATCCTTCCGCCAATTCTTCTGAATCCGCACAAAAAGCTTTAAGAAGACCTTGGTTTCCAGCATTTTCTCTATTTTTTTTCGCGACTCGATGCCGATACGTTTGAGCTTGCTGCCGTCTTTGCCAATGATGATGCCTTTCTGAGACCCGCGCTCCAGGTGGATGGTGGCTTCGATTCTGACCAGCTTGCCTTCCTTTTCTTCCTTAAAGGTATCCACCGTCACCGCTGTGGCATAGGGAATTTCTTCTCCGGTCAAGCGGAAGATGCTTTCGCGAACCATTTCCGCTGCGATAAAGCGTTCAGATAAATCCGTCAGGGCATCTTCCGGAAAATACGGAGGGCCGGTGGGCAGCATATTTTGCATGGCCGTGATCAGTTGATCCATCTGAGTGCCTTCGGTGGCGGAGATCGGTACGATAACTTCAAAATAATACTGGGTTGACCATTTTTGAATGACCGCCAACAGGTCTGATTTTTGGACCTGATCGATTTTGTTAAGCGCCACGATCACCGGCCGATCTTGCTTTTGAAGTCGGTCCGCCAAAAATAACTCTGAAGTCGGATCCGGTTTAGCCGCATCCAGCACAAAAAGCAATATATCGGCTTCGTCTATGGCCGCCAGGGCCGTATCGACAATCCGCAGATTCAGCGTATCTTTGGCCTTAAATATTCCCGGTGTATCAATAAAGACAAGCTGCGCACCGGGTCGGTGCAAGACGCCCAGAATTCGATTGCGAGTCGTTTGGGGTTTTTGGGAGGTGATGGAAATCTTTTCACCCAGCAAACGATTGAGCAGGGTGGATTTTCCGGCATTGGGCGCGCCTAAGATGGCGACGTAACCGGACTTGAAATCTTCGTATGTGTCGGACGTGTTAGGCATTTCTATTTCACCGCCCGCTGCGCTCAAGGCGCAGAGGTCGCAGAGATACAATTTTTTCATTTGTCGCTGAGACGCCGACAAATGAAAATCCTCAGCCGCTTCGCGTCAGCATTATTATTCAAAAAAGTAGCTCCAAAAAGCGATAGCCGATTCCTTCTGTTTTCGTCCGGTAGCTAAAAAAATGGAACAGGCCCGAAAGGCTTACGTTTTTTTCTTTTCGTCCTCTCAACGAAAAGAAATAAGAAAAAATACCCTTTGCGGCCTCTGCGTCTTAGCGGTGAATAATGTAAAGCCAAAGTGACTCTGAGGCGTAAAGAGTTTTATATACCCTTATCAGAGAACTTAAGGGTTAAACAACCGATTGTAAATCGTCGAGCAGGATAAAGGCGCTTTTAGCGGCGCGATGGGCTAACTTCGACGTCAACTAATGATAAAATCGCCTGCCAGAGGTCGTCGCGGCCGCGGCGGGTCTTGGCGGAAAATAGAATCAGATCCTTTGGGTCCGTTGACAGGGCGTGGGCAATGTGGCGATGCTGTTGAGCCGCCTTGTTTTTGGATATTTTATCGGTTTTTGTCAATACCACAATGGCGGCGATGGCATAATGGCTGAGCCAGCCAAGCAGATTTAATTCCTCCTGCTGCGGTGTGCGCCGGATATCCAAGATGACCACTACCGCCTTCAAGGTATTGCGTCCGGAAAGATAGGTTTCAATCATCGGGCCCCATTTCTTACGGACGGACACCGGAACTTTTGCGTACCCGTATCCCGGCAGATCAACGAAAATGATCTTTTGGTTAATCTCAAAAAAATTAATCAGCTGGGTGCGGCCGGGCGTCGAACTGGTCTTGACCAGGCGTTTGCGATTAACCAGGGTATTGATCAGGCTGGATTTTCCCACGTTTGAACGGCCGGCAAAAGCAATCTCCGGCAGCTGCTCTAGCGGGTATTGAGCGGGCTTGGTGGCGCTTTTGATAAAATCGGCAGATTTAATCTGCATGATACAGCATCTTGGGTTTTAAGAAGGTTAGTCGTTATTTGTGACGGGTTGCCTTAAATCCTTAGGCGTAAGGCACAAGGCGCACGGCTCAGGGGAAAAAGACCGTTGGTCGTCAAGATTCTTACCTTGCGCCGTGCGCCTTGCACCGTGTGCCGGTTCGTTTTCTTTGAAGAACGGCGGTTTACCCATTAATCGATTATGACCGGTCATTAAGGTATCGCTTTAGCCGATCCATGCCTTCTTCAATATTTTCCAGCGAATTGGCATATGAAAACCGTAAATAGCCCTCGCCGTTCTGGCCGAAGTCAATTCCCGGGCTGACACCGACATGGGCTTTTTCCAGAATGTCAAATGCCAGTTGATAAGAGTCGGATGAGATATGTTTGGCATTGGCAAAAACATAAAACGCACCGGTGGGCTCTACGGTAATCCCGAGCCCCATCTCTTTCAAGCGGCGGATCATGAAAATGCGGCGCTTGTTATAGGTTTTTTGCATGCGGGCCACATCTTCTGCGCCATATTTGAGAGCCGCAATTCCAGCCTGTTGAACCATGGCATTGGCTGAAATAAAAAAATTCTGCTGCAGCTTTTGCATGGGGCGAATGAACGCTTTGGGTGCAATCACATAACCCAGACGCAGTCCGGTCATGGCAAACTGCTTGGAAAATCCATTGAGCACAAAGGCGTGATCGGAATATTCGAGAATCGAATGCGCCTGGCCCTCATAAACCAGCCCGTGATATATTTCATCCGAAACGATATAGGGGCATTGCTCACATTTTGTCAGCTCGGCAATTTGCTGCATGCGGTCGGCCGAGAGCAGATTACCGGTGGGGTTGGAGGGTGAATTGATAAATACCGCTTTGGTGCGCGAGGTGATATTCTCCCTGATGATTTCAGGCCGGTATTGAAAACCATCTTCTTCGTATACCGGGATCGTTACCAGTTTGCCATCCACGAATTTGATAAAATTTGGATAACAAGCATAGTGCGGATCTGAGATGATAACTTCATCCCCTTTTTCGAGCAGCGCTGAGAAAACCAGAAATATGGCCGGTGATGAACCGGAGGTGACGATCACCTGGTCCGGATCGACGGACACCTGGTAGTGTTTTTGGTGGTACTCACAAATGGTCTCCCGCAGTTCGTACATTCCCAGGCTGTGGGTGTAATGAGTAAATCCGTCATCAAGGGCTTTGCAGGCCGCTTCTTTGACGCAGGCTGGCGCATCAAAATCAGGTTCACCGACTTCCAGATGGATAACACGGGCGCCTGTGCGTTCCAGCTCCTGGGCCCTTTCCAGCACATCCATTACGATAAAGGAGGTCAAATCCCGCGTGCGACTTGATTCCATCTAAAGTAATCCTTTCATTAAATCGCAGCCAATGGCATAGGGCAAAGCGCATAAAGTTGAAAAAATTGAGATTTCCTTTTTATTAAGTCAAACCCTCTGCCCTATGCGCTGTGCCATCTATATCGTCTGCGGCGTGCAATCCATTCTAAGCAGCAATATTTATGCACTAAAGATTAGATGACCTTATTGAGCGGATATTCAATGATCCCTTCCGCACCGTGCTTCATCAGTTCGGGAATCAGATCGCGCACGACATCGGATTTGACCACTATTTCCACCGAAAACCAGCTGGATTGATAAAGCGGTGCCACGGTCGGTGCGTTTAGACTCGGCAGCATGCCGATCACATCCTCCATTCTTTCTCCGGGGACATTCATTTTGATTCCCACCATTTTTTCGCCGTCTAGGGCCCCTTTGAGCAAAAGCGCAATTTGCTCAATTTTTTCGCGTTTGGTACGATCCTTCCAGGCGTCACGGTTGGCAATCAGCTGGGTGTTGGTCTGCATGAGCTCATGAATCACGCGCAGGCCATGGGCCTTGATCGTGGCTTCGGTCTCGGTCACCTCCACGACTGCATCGGCAAGACCGGACACTACCTTGGCTTCCGTCGCACCCCATGAAAATTCAACACTGACATTGATTTTTCGTTCTTTGAAATAGCGCCGGGTGAAATTGGTCATCTCGGTGGCAATTTTTTTGCCCTCGCAATCTTCGATTTTTTGTATGGGTGAATCGTAAGGCACCGCCAGGACCCAGCGTGCCGGTCGGGAGCTGACTTTCGAATAGACCAGATCGCTGACCACTTGAATATCCGATTCGTTTTCAGCAATCCAATCCTTGCCGGTCAGTCCGGCATCCAACGTTCCGTTTTCGACATAATTGGACATTTCCTGGGCGCGGCAAATGGCGCATTCGATGGTTTCATCGTTGATTTCAGGAAAATAGCTTCTGCCATTAACGTTTATATCCCAGCCTGAACGTCGAAATAACGCAATTGTTGCATTTTGCAGACTACCTTTGGGAATGCCCAGTTTGAGTGGTTTTTTCACTTACCGTATACCTCCTGCGGGTCGAATACGGGCTCGCCAATGATCCGAACCGAACCGTTTTCAACCTTTTTATGAAAACAACTGCGGTGCCCGGTGTGACAGGCCGCACCGCCGAGCTGTTCTATTTTTAATAGTACGGCGTCCGCATCGCAGTCGACGCGAATTTCTTTGACAATTTGCTGATGGCCGGACGACTGGCCTTTAATCCACAGTTCCTGTCGCGTGCGGCTCCAATAGGTCGCTTTGCCGGTTTTCAGGGTTTCCTCCCAGGCTTCCTGGTTCATGTATGCCAGCATCAGCACTTCACCGGTCTCAGCATCCTGGGCGATCGCCGGAATCAGACCGCCACATTTTTCAAAGTCGGGTGTCATCATTTTTTATAAAATCATAGGTTTTTGTAAAATCTCAGGTTGAAATTGTACCCTAAAGGCATTAAACTAGAAGTTTATAATATAATGTAATATAAAATGTCTCATTCCGAACTATAAACTGTTTTAAGTAGCCGTAACACATCTAAATGTCAAATAAATTATTTTAAAGCGAAACATGACCAAGGCTTTTAGCTTCGTGTCCTTCGTGGTGGTAAAAAACACCATATTTAACCTCAAAGACACGAAGACCACAAAAAGCACCCATTTTCAATTGAGAAACAAAAGTTCAATCGACCCGGATGGGTTGGTTATTTGTTTGTGGAGATATTCACTGAATGGCAAAGCGAAAAACCAAATCTGATATCTTAGCGCAACGCGCAAGGCCTAAAAGGCGGCTTTTTTTCAGCAAATTTTTGCTGTGGTCGTTTTTGCTGGGATTTATTGTTGCCATCATGGGCGCGGTGGCCGGTGTCGGTGTTTATTTTTACCTGAGCAAAAATCTGCCGCAGATCAGCAGCTTGACGCAATATCATCCGCCCATCATCTCCACGGTCTTTTCGGATGACGGACGTAAAATTGCCGAATTTTTTGAAGAGCGCCGCATCATTAAGCCCCTCGAGGAAATGCCCCCGGCCTTGATTAATGCCTTTATTGCTGCTGAAGACTCGCGGTTTTACAAACACAAAGGCATCGATTTTTACAGTATCATCCGGGCATTTCTTAAAAACCTGGAAGCCGGAACCATAGTCCAGGGCGGCAGCACCATCACCCAGCAGGTGACCAAATCTTTTTTACTGACGCCACACAAAACGTATACGCGCAAGATTAAAGAAGCCATCCTGGCCTATCGGATCGACAAGGCCTTTAACAAAAAAGAGATTTTATTCCTGTATCTGAATCAGATCTATCTGGGTCATGGCGCGTACGGTGTCGAGGCCGCAGCCGATAATTATTTCGGCAAAACCATAAGCGATCTCAATCTGGCTGAATGTGCCATCCTGGCAGGCTTACCGCAGGCGCCCAGCAAATACTCTCCTTTCCGGCATCCGGAACGGGCCAAGCAACGGCAGATATATGTACTTAACCGTATGGTTGCCGAAGGCTTTATCACCTCGAGCCAGGCCGACGCGGCCATTAATACGGAGGTGGAAATCAAGCCGCGCCGCAATTTGTATATCGAACAAATCCCTTACTATACCGAGCAGGTTCGCCGCTACGTCGAGGAAAAATACGGCCGCGAAGTTTTGTACTCTCAGGGCCTTAAAATTTATACTGCCGCCAATATCGAAATGCAAAAGATCGCCGAGGAAGAAATCGAAAAAGGTCTGCGTGAACTCGATAAGCGCCAGGGATTCCGGGGACCGCTTAAAAAGCTGGCCCCGGAAGAAATCGAGGCTTTTGCTAAATCGGTTCAATCCGAACTGGATGAAAATCCGCTTGAAGTCGGACAGGTCGTCAAAGGCGTGGTCATCAAAGTAGATGATAAGAACAAAACCGTCACAGTTCGAATCGGAAATTCGTTGGGACGAATAGCGCTTGCCGATATGAAATGGGCGCGCAAACCGAACATAGAGGTGGCCTATTATGAAGTTAAGGTCCAACGTCCCAGCGAGGCCCTTCGAAGCGGTGATGTTATTTTGGTTAAAGCCAAAGAAAAGACGGAAGATTCTGATGTCTGGCAACTGGCTTTAGAACAGGAGCCTGTCGCCCAAGCAGCCCTCTTGTGTCTTGAAGCGGAGACCGGATTCGTCAAAGCCATCGTCGGCGGCCGCGATTTTCGCGACAGCCAGTTTAATCGCGCCATGCAGTCCAGGCGCCAGCCGGGCTCAGCCTTTAAACCGCTCATTTACGCCGCGGCTTTGGACAAACGCTATGAGAAAGAACCGGAGCGGTTGTATACCCCTGCTTCGGTTATTATTGATTCACCCATTGTGTTTGAAGACCAGGAGCGGGATTTTACCTGGAAACCTAAAAACTACAAGGAGCGGTTTTTCGGCCCCACGCTGATGCGCGACGCCCTGGCCAAATCGCGCAATGTGGTCACCATCAAGATCTTACAGGATATCGGCATTGATTATGCTATTGAATATGCCAATAAATTGGGAATACACTCAGATTTGAGCAAAGATCTTTCTATTGCCCTGGGGTCCTCGGGTGTATCATTGCTCGAGCTCACCAAAGCCTATTCTGTATTTGCCAATCAGGGGTATCTGATCGAGCCGGTGTTCATCACCAAAATCGAAGATCGTGATGGCAACGTGTTGGAGGAGATGGCGCCCGAGCGCATCAAAGTCATCGAAGAATCCACCGCCTACCTCATGACCCACCTGCTGGAAGGGGTGGTCAAGTATGGGACCGGTTGGCGTGTTAAGGCGCTGAATCGACCCGTAGCGGGCAAGACGGGCACAACCAACAATTTGTTTGATGCCTGGTTCATGGGCTATACCCGCCAGTATATCACCGGTACCTGGGTCGGATTTGACGATGAGGCCCCGCTGGGTAAATCCGAAACCGGCTCCCGCGCCGCCAGCCCGATCTGGCTGGGCTTTATGCAGCGCATCCTGGCGGATGTGCCGCCCAAAGTATTTGAGGTGCCCGAAGGTGTGGTCTTTACCCAGATTGACGCTGAAACCGGGCTTTTACCGATTCCCGAATCCAAACAAACGGTCTTTGTCTGCTTTAAGGAAGGCACCGAACCCACCGAATACAGTAAAAAGCCAGGGGAGATTGCCGATACCGGAGAGTTTTTCAAGAAGGATCTCTAATCTGGCTGCTGGCTGCTCGCTTCTGGCGACTGGCAACCTGCGCATCAGAATCAATTGTAAACCAGAGCGCGTTGTCTCGCCATGTCATTTTCTGATCGGCGATATGAACTACATGGTGCCTGTGCCCCGATATTTGGGATTAGACCGACGCAATCGGCCGCCCAAAAACACAGGAGCCAATCATCCCAAATATCGTGGCACTGCATCACTATAGTCTAAATTCTTTGCATATCGCCTTCAGAAAATAACATGCCCGCTTCGCAGCTTTACCATCATCCTTTCTCCTAAACAGCCTTTGAATCTAAAACAATATCGTGTAAAACTAGATATTATTCGTAATCAACGAGAAACGGGTGGTAGTAAGCCAGCAGCCAGCAGCCAGCAGCCAGTAGCCAGCAGCAAGCTATTGAGGGGCGGGATAAACCGGCGGATGGGTGGCAAACTCTGAGGGCCAGATGATTTCCTGCTTACCATTGATCCACTGAACCAGAAAAGTCGGCAGTTGGTTCTGCTGGCTTTTTTGGTTATAGGCAACAAACTTAACCGGTCCCAAAAGGGTCGTCATGTCGGTGCGGGCCAGCGCATCGCGGAATGTTGCCGGCG
>Ga0209536_100002754_pt1 | contig 28605 bp, 39 predicted proteins | sample DeeMarSeWOR28_12_FD_187461 | JGI IMG/M metagenome (GOLD analysis project Ga0209536, IMG submission 187461) | Marine sediment microbial communities from White Oak River estuary, North Carolina - WOR-2-8_12 (SPAdes) (version 2) | ecosystem: Environmental > Aquatic > Marine > Intertidal zone >... | reverse complement strand
CCCTATATTCCCACACAACGCAAGATTGCGTAAGGTACCGGGCTAGGCAACGGGCCCTGCAGTCAGCGTCGCTTATCTAAGGACATAAAGCTTTCCGATTGGTCGATAAAAGTAGTTGCCCGAGATTCAGAAGAGAACCCCGGGCTAGTGGGTGTGTGTGAAACCAGTCCAGAGTATGTACTGGGTGAGAATCATAAAGGAGTCAAAATCTTGCATTCCCCTAGTCATATCAATTACCTAGCTCATAACAAAGGCTGGTGGGTAAATCACAAAGTACTGCACGACCACAGCAAGGAGTACGCCACTAAGGACCAACCCCTTTCCTCTCCCCGCATTCACTTCCGTGAACCAGAGTATAGCACCAACTAGAACGACGGTCACTGCTGAGATATTCCCAATAAAGATCAGGAACTCCCAAATCTCAGCAAAGTATGTGGCAATCATGGCCACAAAGTCGGACAGTGGACTAAGTATGTGGTTCAGTGACATTGTTTTACCTACTCTCCTTCCCTTACAGATGCATATAAACTCCGAAAAAAACGCGGATGGATTTTCTAGAAGGTGTCAATTGTTACTTTGTGTGAAAACCTTATATACTTGCAAAGTACTTTGCAATACAAAGCACTTTGAAGTGTTACACGATGAATGAACAGAACCTCATAGAAATCGAACAGAAGTCCTATAGCGAAATGATGCAGGACGGTTTTACAGAGATACTTCTAGGATTAATACTACTGGTCTTTCCAGTGCTTATAGTTAGACCTGAATTTGTCTCAATATTCGTTGTAATCTACATCTTCTTCATGCCTCATCTACTTGAAGCCATCAGGAAGAAGCATGTATACCCACGCATAGGTTATGTGAAGCTCAAAGAGGAAGAACCACCAAAACTCAGCATAGGAATAATAGCTGTTGTTCTCCTGATTTTCGTGTCAGTGATTGTGATTCTCTACAGTCTCTCTATTGGCATAATTGACAGATACTTTATCTGGAGGTGGCTACCAACTGTCTTTGGGTTCATTACATGGGGCCCATCTTTGTATCTGAAAGAGAAGACTGGTCAGAACAAGTACTATCTCCTCGGAACCTCTATGACAATATCAGGAGTTGTTGTGTCCCTTGCTGGATCCATTCCTGCAGAATTTGCAATGACTGTCTATATGGTCAGTTGGGGGCTCTTCTTTCTAGTACTTGGATTGATTAGACTCCTTGTATTCATCCGGAAGTATCCAGTGATAGATACACCGGGGGTCGATTCTGTTGAGTTATGATGACATGGAGATTGACAAGCTCATCCACGAGCCAGCTCGACTCAAAATCATGGCGCAGCTCTATGTAGTTGAGGAGGCTGACTTCATCTTCCTCATGCGACAGACGGGACTCACTTGGGGGAATCTGTCATCTCACATGAGTAAGCTTGAATCTGCCGAGTACATCGAGGTCCGAAAGGAATTCCTTGACAAGAAACCACACACAATCTTGAAGCTCACTTCAAAAGGTCGCGATGCCTTCAGAAGGTATCGTGGAGCCCTGAATCAAGTCTTCAAAGACTTGCCATAGTGGTTGGGGAGAATCTCTCCCCATTCTCTCTTTTTAGATGATATATGCAATATTACTTGGTGTGATCCCAAGTAATCTGTAGTATACAGTTATCTGCCCTCTGTGGTGGATACTGTGTTCAATCATCTCTAAGAGAATCTCACCAACTGTAGCTGGACGATTGAAGGAGTCAATGATTCGAGAGAAGTCCATTGATGGAATGATATTCATGTACACTTTCACCTTGTCGAATACTTCCTTAGCCAGGTTGATAATGGCCTCGGCTGAGTCATATCTCTCAAGCGTGTATGGAAGTGATTCCCATTGATCCTTCACTATGCCTTGCACGTAGTATTCCAATGACCGGATGAGGTGAAGTACTACTTCACCAATCTCTCTTACACCTGAAGTTGGCTTACTCATTATATCCACTTCAGTGAGCTGTTCAATCAGAGGAAGCGTTTCATCAAGATGGCGCTCTATGGACTCTTTGAGAAAACCAAGCAACATTATCATACACCTCTAAGCCCATCACAAAATGCCAGGACATTCTTTCCAAGGTCCTCGAAGTTATAGCCTCCCTCGAGTAGTCCATACCTGCGCCCCTCACACCGCTCTTCAGCAAAATCCTTCATCATTCTCCCAATCTTTCGAAATGCATCGGTTGACAGATTTCCTCCCCAGTCCTCCTCATACTGATCAAAACCTGCAGAGGCGACTATAATGTCGACATCTGGTGCTGCATCTAGGTGTGACTTTGTATCCCTAAGATAGGCTTCATCACCACCTCCCCTTGGGTTATGGATGATGAATCTAGGGTCATCTCCTAGGATGTTTATGTTCCCATCTCCGGTGTGGAGGTCGAAGTCTAGGATGTATGCCGACTCAATGAGACCCTTTGCTCTGAGATGAAGCAGGGAAATTGCAATGTTGTTATAATAGCAGAATCCCCAATAAGAATCGTATGAGGCATGGTGTCCGGGCGGTCTCACGAGGGCAAAAGATGGTTCACCTTTGACTGCTATCTCTGCCGCTTGAATCGACCCTCCTGCTGCCAGTGATGCCATCTTGTGAATAAGACCTGGACCCCGAGAGTCATAGTCCTGTATCACTGATTCTAGTGTACGGATTCCATGGGCTCTCAGAATTTCCTCTTCCGTTGCAGGCTTGGCTTCCACAAACTCATAGTCCGGATGGTTCTCCAGAAGCTCGATTGCTGTGTCAAGTCTGCCAGGAGCTCCTGCAGGAGTCCTATCATATGTCTCTCTCATTGAAGGATGATAGACGATTTTCACACCTTTAGTTGAGTCAAAAAGAGGATTTGTGTGTGTGGGTTTAGAAAAAGGATTTAGCGGGCAGACAGGCTCGCGACCCATCCGCCCTCTGATATTAGAGGAAAGGTCTGGAGGGGACAGAATCTGTCCCGACTAACCAAAGAGGCTACCGAGTCCAGCGACCTCTTCTTCTTCCTTCTCTTCTTCCTCTTCCTTGGCTTCTTCCTTCTTCTCCTCAGCGGGAGCTGCACCGCCAGCGGCTGCTGGAGCAGCTGCTACAGGCATGGCTGCGGCGCTCTTGAGAGCCTCATCGATGTCGACATCCTTGAGGGCTGCTAACAAGGCTTTGATTCTACCCTTGTCAACCTCTACACCTGCTGCGGCAAGAGTGTCTTCCATTGCCTTGGCAGAGAGTTTCTTTCCCGCCTTGTGGAGCAGAAGTGCTGCGTATACGTACTCCATTTCTGTTACCTCTTTTGTTTCTTAACCGAACAGACCTCCAAGACCTGCTACGGCTTCTTCTTCTTCGTCTTCGTCCTCCGGTTCCTCAGGTTTTTGCTGCTCAGCCGCGTCTGTGGCGGGTGCAGCCGCTGTTGATGCTGCCGCAGCAGCTGTCTGAACCTGACCAACCAGCTCAGAAGGTAGTGCCTCGGGATCCTTGGCTGAAACTGCTGCAATGAGTGCAGAAGTCTCTGAACCGGCTTTGCCCAAGTACGTCTCGATCAAGTCTGGTACGAAGAATCCTACTTCTAGGGCCAGACTCTTGGCCTGCATGTTGGCCTTTGCAATTATGAGTGGAATAGTCTCTGCTGTTGGGATTCCAGCATTCACTGAGAGATTGATTGCGTACTGGTGACCTGCAATGACCTGACTGAATAGTGACTCAAGATCAAGGTCAAATGAATCAGCAGTGAGAACTTCGCCATCACTGTAAGCTGCTATCAACTTCAGTTGGAGTTCCATTGGTTCAATTCCCAGTCTGGAGAGCATGAGTGCCATGGCGTTCGAGATAACCTCTCCTGCCTTAACGGCAACAACATCGGCAGTGATATGGATGACTCCCCCCTTAACACGAGATGGAATCTTGAGACCTGCAAGCTCACTGATGAAAGGTCCTGGTGCTACACCTGTGTTCATCTCTGGAACAATGATGTCATTTGGTGCAATCTGACCACCTTTTGCAGGAGCTGCTGTCTTGCTCTCGCTAAGGAACTTGCTCAACGTAAATGGGTCTTGATCACTAAAGACAAATGAAACTGGTCCGTTGACATGTACTATTAGGTCCTTGATTCCCTTCTTGTTTGACTTCTCAATGGCTCTAATCATCAGAGTGTTACGAGCCATCTTTATGGTCGCAGACCCTCGAAGATTGTCACGAATACCTTGGAGCTGCTTGGCTCCGACACCCTCGACATTCACAAGACCAATCATTTGGCTGTCATTGATGGTCTTGGTGAGAGCATCGACTGCATCCTGTTTCCATTGTGGAACTGTCTTTTCATATACAGACATTCATATCACCAATCCTAGCCAGACACCTCAATTGCTGGTCCCATGGTCGTCTTGACCTTGATATTGTTCACCCTCTCGGAGAAGCCCTTGCTCTCCACGAAGGCGAGAACTGCATTGACGTTGTCTGCTATCTCTCTGTCACTCATATCGAAATGACCCACTTTCACATGGAAGGTGGGTGTGTTCCTCATTCTGACACGGACAGTCCGATGGTACTGATTGACTATTGCTGATAGATCGGCCTGCGGTGGGAATGGCTTTGGCATCTTGCCTCTCGAACCCAGAGTCTGTCCAAGATAACGACCAATCAAAGGCATCGCATCAACAGCTGCGATGAAGAACTCGAAGCTCTTCGCCAATGACTTTCGTTCTTTCTTCTCTTCACCAATCTTTGGAATGTCATCTTTTGGAATGACACGCTCTGCACCAGCTTCAGTGGCTTTCTCTGCAAACTCTCCATCACCAAACGCACAGATCTTTGGCGGAGGAATTAGAGCATTGGGGAGCACAAGTTCTTGGTTGATTCTGTTCTCAGGCTTTGAAACATCAAGCTCTTTCTTTCTGAAATTGACTGCTAAGTCAAAGCTCTGTTTGAACTTGATCTTCTTCTTCTTGCCCTCTGCTCTTGCTTCAGCAACCGCGGCTTCAATTGCTTCAATTCTATATGACACTAACAATCACTCCCTTAAGGAGTCAGCCAGTTGAGCATCCCATGTGCCCTCTCGGACTTCTGCTTGGAAGTCCTTGGCTGCCTTTCCCTCAATTGTAACGCCCATCTGGCCACAGGTGCCTGATATGATCATCACTGCAGCTTTTGTGGTCTGGGCTGAGAGGTCATTCGCTTTTCCCTTAGCAATTGTCTTCAATTGGTCAAGAGTGAGGTTTCCAATGATTCTGGTGTTAGGCTCTCCTGATCCCTTATCAGCTCCAACCTCTTTCAGAATCAATGCACTCGTAGGTGGTGTTCCTACTTCAACCTCAAAGCTCTTGTCGCTTGGATTGACTGTAATGGTCACTGGCACCTTCAAACCTGAAAAAGCACTTGTGACCTCATTGATTTTTGTAACAACCTGAAAGATGTTGACTCCAGTGGGACCAAGTGCGGGACCAATTGGAGGTCCACCGCTGGCCTTTCCACCTTCGACCATCGCTTCTATTACTACTGGTTTTTGGCTCAATTCTTTCACGACTCCTGATGCAGTACTCTCAGCGCGTACGCAACACATCTGATGGGGTCGACCAGCAGGACAGAAGTCTTCTCACATCCAGCTAGGTCTACTGCATTCTTTGTCAATTTTCTTCACCCCGGACATGACGTCTATGCGTCTATGTCAGATTAAGAGGATGAACTGGCTCGGGAGAGTTTTCGTTTTAAGGATTGCGACACAGCAACCTTCTAGTCTTCAGGCTCATGAGCCCAGAACGAATCTTCTTCATCAAACTCGTCCTCGTCTTCTAGAAGTTCTACCTCATCGTCCTCTTCCACAGGCTCTTCCTTCTTCTCTGCCCTCTCGACAATCTTTGCGAAATCTGCATGGACTCTGACTGGGATTGTGTATGGACTGTCCAGTAGCTCGAGAATCAGTTCTTCTTTCCCTGCATCTACACGGACAACCTTGGCACGTTCACCTTTGAATGGTCCAGAGATGATTTCGACAACATCGTCCACTGAGATGCCCTCAGCCGCTGGCGGAGGTGCTAGAAACTTGTCAATCTCACTAATGCTGACCTTTCCACCCACTCTCCCTCTGACATGAGGGACACCAGAGATAGCGATTTCTACATCCCTGAATTCGGTGGTTTCAATGAACACATACCCTCTCAGTGTTTCAGGGACTAGAATTGCCTTCACGCGTCCAATGAGCTGGTTTGTAGAAATAAGCTGCGGCTCTCCCTTCTTCTTCTTTTTCTTACAACTTTTCATGTGCTCTGAAGTTGCCTTTTCTGAAGAGAAGTCCTCTGAACAGAATGGACATCTCCATACATCAGTCTCACCAATCACTGCTGTTGTGATTAAATCTGTGACACTTCGTTCCTGACCAATCGTTGTACGCACTGCATAGATACTAGTACTAGTTTCCAAGGGAGAACCCTCCAAATTTCAGAGCTTCAATATCCAAGAGGTGTTCTATATATTGATGCCCCAGTTGCTGGTAAGCAGGGTCATTATGATCTGGATTATGAAGCTGACTGCTCCAACAAGGATCATGGCCAGTAGACTAACTCTGGTACTCATCCAGAGTTCCTTTCTGGAAGGCTTTGTTGCCAGTTTCAAGATTCGTCTACTCTCGTTGATGAATTCACCAACACCCATTTCTGTTCACATCCTTGTAAGACATTGCCTTATCTGTCTAGGCAGTCGTTTGGAGTCTGTCTTGGTTCACTTTTAACGTTTGCTGACTAACCAAGTTTGACTAGGTGAGCTTCGGAATGCCTAAATCACTCTTCAAGTCCTCGACGAGAGGAGTGAATGGTTCCGTCTTGTCAAACACGTATGGTGAGGTCACTCCAGAAGCAATGATGGTGACCCGTAGTCTGTCTTCCAGCTCTGGCACTATGAGGGCACCATAGATGACCTCTGCTCCAGGGTTGACCTGTTCAGTAACGAGCTCGACAACACGTTTTGCCTCCATAAGCTGGAGGTCCGCGCTCCCACTCACATTGACCAAGATGTTCCGTGCATTCTCTATGGATACGTCAATCAATGGGTTACGTAGCGCATTGATGACAGCCTCCTCAGCTCTGTCTTCACCACGCGCCTCACCGAGTGCAATGATTGATACTCCACCATTCTTCATGGTTGTACGGACGTCTGCAAAGTCTAGGTTAACAAGACCTGGCTTTGAAATGAGCTCTGCTATTCCTTTCACAGCTCGTACGAGTACCTCATCTGCCACCATGAAGGCTTCCGGCATCGACAGATCCGGAGCAATTTCTAGAAGCTTCTCATTCGGAATCGCAATGAGGGTATCTACATGTTCCATCAGAGCATTGAGACCACGAGTGGCATTTTTCTTCCTTGTTGCACCCTCCACTTCGAATGGCAGACATACAATAGCTACAGTCAACGCATCATTCTCTTTTGCAGCCTTTGCGATGTGTGCTGCAGCACCGGTCCCAGTTCCTCCACCCATTCCTGCAGTGATAAAGACGAGGTCTCCCATTACAACATCCTTGATGTCCTCGAATGACTCTATTGCTGCAGCCTCGCCAATGTCAGGGTCGTTTCCTGCTCCAAGACCTCCACAGGTTTCTTTTCCAAGAAGCAGTTTGTGGTGAGAATTACAGAAATACAGATCTTGGGCGTCGGTGTTTGCTGCGAGAGTTTCGGCTCCCTCTACACCAACCTCCATGAGGCGAGTAATTGCATTGTTACCAGCACCACCCACACCCACAACTAGAATTCTGGCACTAACTGACTCCAATAGAGCAGCTAGTTCCTCATCAGTTGTGGCTGACTTTGGTGTTCTCTTGGTCTTCTTTGCTTGTACCTCACGTTTTGATGACTTGAGGACTTCTTCTAATAATGGGTGCATATATACCACTCAAATCTGGATGATGTTATTACCATTAGAACTAGAATATGACAGAGGTAATACTCGTCATCGACGAGACTTCTTCTTCCCCTTCTGTTTTCCCTTTGGTCTACCTTTGGGTTTGAAAGTCTTGAGAATCGAATCTATAGAGATATGATGTTGTTGCAGGAGTCTTGCTACCCCATCCAGATTGGGTTGTCCATTCTGTGCTCCAGCCTTCGTAATCGTGAGTGCTGCTACTGCGTTTGCCACATTCAAAGCCTGTTCAATCCTCTCGGAACGCATCCAAGCCGTGATGAAACCTGCTGCGAATGCATCACCGGCTCCGAGAGTGTCTATTACGGGGACCTCAAAGACCTTGGAAGTACAGTATTCAAACCCATCTGTCGCAATGGCGCCTTTTTCTCCCATCTTGAGTATCACGATACCTGGGAATGTCTTGGCAAGGTCCTTGAGTGCCTTTTCAGTCGGGTTGATACCAAAGTAGTCTTTGAGCTCTCTTTGATTCAGAAAGAGAAGATCTGTGCTGGGGAGTATCTTCTCATAATCGAGACTCTGGCCTGCACGTCCAGGATCGAGAGAAAGAATCATTCCATTAGTTGTCGTGACTGCCGAAACCCTGTCGATCATCATTGGGAATGCCCCGGCAACGTGCACAAGCTGCGCATTGACAAGTCTGTCCTCTTCGAAGAGATGCTTCTCAAGAAACCTGTTGGCTCCTGGCTCCACAACAACAATCCTGTCGTTGTTCGAATCATGGGCATAGAAGAAGATACCTGTTGGCTTCTTCTCAAGCACCACTAGACAGCTAGTATTAACACCAGCCTTGGCAATCTCCTTCACAGCCAATTGACCCAACTCGTCATCACCCAAGTAACTGACCAATGCCGTCTTGACTCCAAGTTTAGCACTCTGGGTAGCGAAATTGGCCGCCGAACCGCCAAAATCAATCCTTCCAACTTCGCTTACCACATGCTCATTTACCTTCGGTAGTGTCTTCACACTCATGTTGATGTCAATGTTGATTCTGCCAATCGCGACAACATCACCGGGCAATTCGATCTCCTCTCATACGATAAGGGCCAGGATGCCCTTCTGTGCATGTAACCTGTTTTCTGCTTGATCGAACACCACTGAGTGTGGTCCGTCCATGACTTTTGAGGTCAATTCTTCGTCACGATGTGCAGGTAAACAGTGCATGACGATAACATCCTTCTTTGCCTTTGCTACAAGAGCGTCGTTCACTTGGAATGGCATGAGAGCATCCTCCTTCTCCTTTGACTTCTCCTGTCCCATACTAAAGAAGGTGTCAGTGTAAATCACGTCTGCTCCCTTGACCGCTTCATCTGGGTCATTGACCACAGTCATCGTAGTTCCGTATTTCTTACTGAGGGCTTCTGCTTTCTTTATGATGTCGTCTGTTGGTGTGTATCCCTTTGGAGAGCCAATTGTGACATCCATTCCCATTATTGTACAGCCCTGCATTATTGAATTACTGACGTTGTTTGAGTCTCCCACGTAGGTTATCTTTAGACCCTCGAGTTTTCCCTTATGCTCCTCTATGGTCATCATGTCGGCCATTATCTGACATGGATGAAGAAGATCGGATAGACCATTAATCACAGGTACACCTGCATGTTCTGCTAGTTCAGTGACCTCTTCATGCCCAAATACTCGTGCCATGATGACATCACAATATCTCCCCAGGACCTTGGCAGTATCAGCGATTGTTTCACCTCTTCCAAGTTGTGTCCCACTTGGCTGAAGGAAAAGTGCATGCCCTCCAAGCTGGGTCATTCCCACCTCAAATGAAACACGGGTTCGTGTCGAGGACTTCATGAAGATCATCGCCATTGATTTGCCTTTCAGCAACTGATGAGTCTCTCCCTTCTTCAGTTTCTTCTTCAGCTCATGTGCCTTATCCAAGAACTGTCTCAATTGTTCTCGATCAAAATCTGCAAGATCTACGAAGTTTCTACCTTTTAGGCTCAATAGATACACCTCGGGCTCTCTGACGGCCCCAACAATGAGAGTCATATAAAAAACTGCCCACTTGCTTAATTATCAGCAATTAGTCTGTGAGCAAACCATTCAGGGTCAAATTTACGTAGATCATCATAGTTCTGCCCCACTCCTACATATATCACTGGTCTACCAGTAACAAATGCAATGGACAGAGCAGCGCCTCCAGACGGATCTGCATCAACTTTGGTGAGGATGGCTCCATCAATTCCTATGGCTTTGTGAAACTCCTTTGCCTGAGAGAGAGCATCGTTACCGGCAAGCGCATCGCCGACAAACACTTTCAAGTCCGGTTCTGCCACTCGTACAATCTTTTTCATTTCCTCAAGCAGGTTCTTGTTACTCTGCATCCTTCCCGCTGAGTCAATCAGAACGATGTCTATGTGTCTGGCCTTTGCATGTGCTATAGCATCATATGCAATTGCTGCAGCATCTGAACCATAATCCTGTTTGATGACTCTAATGTCTAATCTCTCTGCATGTTTCTCAAGCTGCTCGATACTTCCTGCACGGAATGTGTCTCCTGCAGCGATGACCACAGAGAAACCCTTCTTCTTGAATATACTAGCAAGCTTTGCAAGAGTTGTTGTCTTTCCAGTCCCATTGACACCCACAAAGAGGATAGTTGTCGGTTCACCCTTCTGTTTCTTCTCAGTGGCAAACTCAATTGGATCGATTGGATGTTCCGGAGTCAGAACCTCTAGAATTGATTCCAGAATCGCTGTTTTGAAGAATTTACTCAGGTTCTCTAATCTCCCAGTCCTAGTTCCGAGGATCTTCTTTTTTGTGAGGTCACAGATATGCTCAGCAACTTCTACAGCAACATCGTTCTGAATCAAGACCATTTGCAGTTCCCACACTGCATCCGCTAGATTCTTCTCATTAAGCTCCTTCGTGGTGGCTTTTGTAACAGCTGTGTCTATAGCTCCCCTGAGCCTTTCGAACAATAAATTACTCCTCCTCTGGAGGTTGTCCACCCTGCATCTTTGCTGCTAGTTGTTGGAACTGTGCGTTGAGGACAGAGGCTCGTTGAACCAGATTCTGATACTCCTGTGCGATTTTCTCATACTGTTCTTCAAGACTCTTGACAGCGTCTGAAACGATTTCCTTTGCTGACTCAACACTCTGCTCTATTCTGACGCCACTACCAAGTCCTCGAGTGACCTTAGAAGGATTCACAAGTTTGGCTTCAACGAATATGCTCCCGCCCACATTGATGAGCATCTCCTCTCCTTCCTCTTTCTTCTCAATCTCTTCAAGCACCATAAGTCCGGAACGATAGTTTGTGAGGTATACCTGGATTGCTTCAAGTCGCTGCTGCGTCATACCGATGTTGGACTCAGTCATCTGTTGTTCAGTGTACAGCCTTTGCAACAACTTCTGCTGCTCTTCGGTCATCAGAACTCGGTCTCCAGTCCTAGTATTTTCCTGAGATCTAAATCCTGAACCTCTTCAGGCTTTATCTCCTTAATCTCTTCAATCTCAATCTCCTTACGTTTTACCCTGTGACGACTCCCAAGTTCAGAGAGAATCTTCTCCCTTACGTGGGCTTCCTTTTCAGCGAGTAGTTCCCTACTGAATCTGAAGTTTCTCTTTTTCTTCTTGTAAGCACCTGTTGCACGCCAGATTTTCGACATCCACTTTTCACCTCATCATACGAATCCTAGGACCTGACTGATGTGGGCCAGTTCAACTCCTGTTGTTTCAGTCCCTGCAATCATTCCATCAATGTTTGCCAGTACACCCAGACTAGTGAATGGGCTTCCTCTGTTCACAGTACCGACTTCGACCTCTACTTTTAACAGCTGTGCTAGGAGTTCCATCTCTCCCTCTGTAGACAAGGGATGTACAATTGCTCCCTTGTTGGTGGCTACTGCGTTTGCTCCGACTATGGGCAGCTTTGCTAGACTTCCAGGAACCACCTCGACTCCTAGTGTGTCTGAGATCTTCTGTCTTGATTTGAAACTAAAGTCAGGATGACACATTGCACCGTTGTCATTAGCCACAATGATGTTTCCTAGTGCAGTCATCTTGTCATCAAGCCAGTCTACATTGACTTCAGAAGCTGCTTTGACCTGTTCAAGTTCATCATCAGAAATCGTGTAGGGGACAAGAATCCCGTTCGAAGTTGCCACAGATACCAGACCTACTGCATCAAGGGTTGCTATGGTAGACTGAACGAGTGGAAGATTGAATGTTCTCTCGATAGTGTCCAATCCCTTCTCTGACATGTTCGAGCTGGTAAATACAAAACTGTCTGTGGCGATTCCGTAAGCTCCGATATTAGAATCGCCCTCGAAGTCAGTTCGGGCGATCATTCTGGACTATCCCTCCGCAAGGTAGACGCGTACAAGATTGTCTGAGTTCTTGGTGGCTCGTATCCTTACCCTTCTTGGAGGCTTCTGTATGCCTCTTGCCCAGATTCTCTCATTCACTTCTGGTTGAATGAGGAGTTCCTCAGGCTTCATGTGTCGCTCTACAAACTGTCGTAAGACCCTGACTGCCTTGTTGGACCTCCGGAGTCTACTCCCAGTCCAGTAAGCCTTTCTCAGAGGAACTGTGTAGATTCGTTCATCGATAATCTCCTCTTCCTCTTCGGGTTCGACCTCCTCAGGAACTGCTTTTGCTACTTTTGCCTTTGCGTCAGTTTTGGCCTCTTCGATCTCATCGAGCTCTTCGATCTCATCGAGCTCTTCAACTTCCTCAATCTCTTCAATCTCAGGTTCTTTTTTGGAGGTCTTGGCCTTTGTTTCTTTCTTCTTCTTTGACATCTATGCCCACCTTACTATGGCTTTAGCTTAGACTGACGCCAGTTACGCTGCGAAGGTGTCCTTCTCAGTTTACCGCCAGTCTTGACGATGACCCATGTGGGAACTGAGGAATTACTTCTCATCGCTTTCGCCATCCTCAGCTTCTTTGCTAGTGGCTTGTTTCGTGCCATTTTCTTCACCTGTAGCAGCTTTTATCTGAACGATATCTTTCGTTCGCGTTCTTGCCCCTGGAGTTGTTTTAGTAAGCCTTTCAGTTGCTCATCGGTCACTTGACCTCTAAGCCTCCCCGAGCTCGCTAGTTGGATGAGTTGTATCTCTATCTGTTCTGCGAACTGAGGTTTTACCATCCTGATGTTTGTGAGTCGAGCGCGTGCCTCAGGAGTGAGTATCTGCCTCAGCAGAGCCTCCTTCTGTGCTTGAGCCTCAGCGATCTGTTGATCTTGGGCCTGTTCCCTGAGTGCCTGCTCTCGAAGTTGTGCCTCTTTTTGTCGGCGGATAGCTTCGAGTTCATCATCACTCATTGCGCCTGTTCACCTGGCTTAGTACTTCTCCAGTTCTGGGATTGCCTTTGAGAGTTCTTGCTTCAATGCTGATGACAGTTTGTCCATGTACGATCTACCGATATCGGTCATAACCCTACCCTTTGCTTTTTGCTTCGTGATGAAGCCAGCCCTCTCGAGCTGCTGAAGGGCAGTCCTGACGATAGCACCACTTCCCTTCTGGAACTTGTTGGGCTTGACACCTCGTCTCTTCTTTCCTCCATACGCAATACGCAACTTCTCAGTACCTATTGGTCCATTAAGATAGACCTTACGGAGAATGCTTGCACACCTGACAAACCAGAAATCTGAGTCGTCTGGCGCTCGCTCTTTATGGGCTCCAGTCTTTACAAACTGCATCCATTCGGGCGGAGTTATCTCCTCTCTGGACTTTAGGTCCTGTGCGAGCCGGCGTATTAGGATATTTGCCGGAATATCGTAGACTGTGGGCATGTTTCAGTCACCAAACTCATTGAGAACAGGTCATCTCACACATATTCGGCGAATGACCTACCTCAAAAGGCTGGAGTCACCGACTAGGGTCAACATAAAAGGTTGTCGTTGTGTTGGCAGTTTTCTCATTGATAGGAAGCTCACATCTTGCGAGTCTTATAGATTACAGCTGTGTTTCCACGAAACCCATCAAGCTTGGCTCCTGTCTTTTGACACAGGAGTTCCACAATCTCGATTTTACTGCCCTTCCCAATCGTATTCCGAAGGACACGGACCTTGATGTATTGGTGTTTCTTGAGGAGCCGATTGGCCTCTTCAACAACACTGTCTGACACACCTCCTTTGCCTATCTGCATCATTGCAGGATCTTGCCAGACAATCTGGATCCTCTTTACGTCCTTCATTTGAAATCAGTCTTGTTCGAGTCCGTTTGTTCTTTAACCTATGCTTGTGGACTCGACCTAGAGGTAGTATCTCCTTATAGCTCCACAGCTCAAACAGGTGACAGTCATGTGTCGTGACCTGTTGTGTCTGACTCTTACTCTACAGTTATCCCCGGGAACTAGAATGGTCCCACATGCTTTACACATCCTCCTACTCACGTGTCGGGGTATCTTGGTTCGTGTCCTCTGTGCTATCTTTCTGGCACTGAGCATATGGCGTCTGGCAATCTCTGGTCGACCACTTCTGACCTCTTTCTGAGCCTGTTCCCAGAGAATGTTTACTCTTGCCTGGGTCAATCGCCGTGCCTTCTCTCTCGGTCTACTTCTTCTCGACACAACCAGTCCTCTGATATGTCGTACCAAGGGTCAAACTGCTTAAATCGTTCGTGTTGGACAATCTGTAGGAGACCTTTGATGTTACACCTCATACTTCTAGACTGTGCCCTTGAGCTGGTCCCGAGTGAGATATCAAGTATGAAACAGATTCAGAAACATGCAAGTCGTCGGGGCAAGAAACCCAATGAACTTCTCCTTGATCAGACATTCCACGGTCAAGCCATGACGAAACTCTCAGAACATGAACGGAGAGGAAGGCCAGATATCACCTACCTCAGTCTAATGTCTATCCTAGAAACCCCTCTCTGCAAGGAAGGTCTTCTAAGGGTCTATCTTCACCTTCAGGATGGAAGAATAGTAGAGGTGAATTCTGAAGTCCGACTTCCTCGTAACTATGACAGATTCGTTGGTCTGGTGGAACAACTCCTCTATACTGGTCGGGTTCCACCTAAAGGAGATCCATTACTTCAGATAATAGACAAAACACTTGATGCCCTGATCTCAGACTTGAAGGCTGAATATACCCTTCTAGCAGTGGAGGAAGGTCAAGAGACCACGATTGAGGGGCTTGCCGGTCTCCTCCCCAGTGATGTATCAGTACCAGTTATTGCTGGTGTAGGAGCCTTTCCCCATGGGGCAATGTCAGATTCAACCGTGGAGTTATTCGAGCATAAATTTGCCCTGGACAAAGAAGTCATGATGACCTGGCATGTCTGTTCGGAACTGCTATGGGTCTATTCATTGAGTGTCGGAGTTGTGAAAAACCGATTCTCTTCTACTTGAACAGCTGATACTGAACAATAGGCTTAAATCAGCACCAAGTTTGCTTTGCTCCGAAGCGGCCATAGTCTAGCCTGGTTAGGATCGCAGCCTTCCAAGCTGCTGAGGCGGGTTCGAATCCCGCTGGCCGCACCACTCCCCCAGATTTTGCCCGGTCAACAGAAAACGACGAGAGAAGACGAGGACACCTATATGGAAACCCTGCAACACAATGGCATTCTGGTCATCGAACCTCCTGAACCACGTGGACTCACTATCAGAGCAAGAGGTCAACAGATACTGCTCTCACAACTCCAGGAGGAGATGGCTGTAGCTTGGGTCAAGAAACTCGGTACGCCATATGTGGAGGATCCAGTGTTCGCTGAGAATTTCATAACAGACTTCAGTAAGGCACTCGGGATCAGTCCCAGACTTGAGGTGGAAGAAGTCGACTTCTCTGAGGTCATTCAAGTCGTTGACGAGGAGCGAGCGATTAAGGAGAACATGACCTCTGAGGAGAAGAAGGCCGCGCGGGAAGAGCGTAAGGTCATCCGGGAGCAACTCAAGGAGAAGTACGGCTATGCTCTCGTTGATGGAGAACGGATGGAGTTGGGCAACTATCAGACTGAGCCATCTGGAATCTTCATGGGACGGGGTGAACATCCTCTCAGGGGTCGTTGGAAACAGGGTGCCTCAATGAAAGACATCACCCTGAACATCGATCCAAATGCTGCAACCCAACTTGAGGGTGACTGGGGAGAACTAGTCTGGGCTCCTGAGACGATGTGGATTGCCAAGTGGACTGACGAGCTCACTGGAAAGGTGAAGTACATCTGGCTACACGACAGCACACCGATAAAGCAGGAACGTGAGGCTGCTAAGTTTGACAAAGCTCTGAAGGTGGAGCGTCGAATCGATGAGATTCGAGCACATATCATGGACGGACTTACCTCCAAGAAGCTTCAGAGAAGGATGGTGGCAGCTGCATGTTACCTGATTGACCATCTCAGTCTTAGGGTCGGAGATGAGAAGGATCCAGAAGAAGCAGACACCGTGGGGGCCACCACACTTCGTGCTGAGCATCTCACTTTCAAGAATGGTCTTGTGATCTTCGATTTCTTGGGCAAAGACAGCGTCCAGTGGCACAAGGAGATTGAGCTGCCATCGGTTGTCTACGATGTTCTGGAAGAGCTCTATAACAATGCTCTCGAGCGTATTGAGTCGTTCAAGAGTCGTAAGAGGAAAAGGAGTCGCGCTGATCCAAAGAAGATTGCTCAAATCTTCCCTAGTATACGGAGTACCCATGTAAACCGGTTCTTGAGCGAGGTCTACCCGGAACTTTCAGCGAAAGTTTTCAGGACCTATCATGCATCTGTAGTGATGCGTGAGGAACTAAAGACTAGCAAGGCAAGGAAGGTCGATCCCGAGTTCATCAAGAAGGAGGCTTTCAAGCGAGCGAATCTTGAGGTCGCTCGGGTGATGAATCACACGAAACAAGCCCCTAAGGGTTGGAGTGGAAGTGCTTACAGATACAAAGATCGTATTAGGAAGGCAGAAGTCAGAATAGACAAGGCCAAGGCACAGCTCAGAGAACGACAACAACGTCGTCGAAAGGTGGACAAGAAGGAGGACGAGATACGAAAAGGCAAACAGGCCCGGATTTCCAAACAGAAGGCCCTGATTGAGAAGTACATGTCCTCGGTCAGGTCTTGGCGTGAGAAACGTGACAAGGCGAAAGCCACGTGGGACAATGCCAGAGACCGAAAGAGTCGCACAAGGACAAGCAAACGGAAAGGAAAGACCACTAAGAAACAGCGTCTAGAGGAAGCCCAAGAGAGTATTGAACGTGCTCGAGACCGTCTTGACAAAGCTGAAACAGGTCTTGCAAGTGCTCGTGAAAGACACCAGAAGGCCAAGGTATCTCTTGAGAAACAGCAGAAAGCTTTCAACGAGTGGAAAGAGAAGTCAGTCAAACGGTTGGCCACAGCTGACAGAGGCATCGAAACCCTGAAGGAACGAGTGAAAAAGGCTGAACTCGCAAAGAAGAAGATTGAGGTAGATTTTGCACTTGCCAAGGACTCTCGTACTTGGAACCTCGGCACCTCTCTCAAATCCTACATCCATCCTAAGATTGTCTACAAGTGGTGCAACAGGGTCGAGTATGACTGGAGGAAGGTCTACACAAAGACCCTCCAGAGAAAGTTTGAGGGATGGATTGCAGACTAATTCTTCAGAATGCTTGTTCTGATTCTCCTTTCAATCTCGTCACGGGTTTCTCTGAAGGTGAAGAGTATCTCGTCATAGGACCCCTCAAAGGCTGCTGGATCCTCAAGGGACCAGTGCTCCATCTGTTTTGCACCTGGAAAATGGGGACACGACTGCTTTGCTCCATCACAGACTGTAACAACAAGATCAAACTGCTCATTCACAAATTCATTGACGAGCTTTGGATAGAGTCTGTCGAACGAAATTCCCTCTTCCTTCAATACTTCAAGAGCAAATGGATTGATCTCTGACTGGGGTTTGGTTCCGGCACTATGTACTTCAAACTCATCTCCTCCTAGGTGTCTGAGGAGCGCTTCTGCCATCTGGCTCCTTGCTGAGTTGCCTGTGCAGAGGAAGAGGACTTTTTGCATGTTTGAACAAACTGTCAGTGACCTTTCAAGGATTTGCATATGAAGCATTCATGAAGCTGGGTTGAATTTGACCACCATTGACTCGATTGACTCTCCAAGGACAGAGGGAGTTGTGGTTCCAAGATTATATTCAGAGGCTTGCATGATGTGACGGACTTGTTCTGGTTCAAAACCCATGATACGAACCATCGTAGAATCAACAGATACTGCTCCATGGCCCACAATGAATGCGTCTAGTTTCCTCGTCTTGGGTCCATTCCATCCCTCCACTCCCATTCTCGCATCCACGATGTTCAGGTTTGGTCTGATTATTCTTGCCAAGTCCACAATCACTTCGTTTATTCTTGAATGATAGAAAGCCTGGTCCTTTCGGGGAAGCACACCGAAGAGGTTCTTCAACACACCAGTGACGAACGACAGGTAGTGAGTCTTTGATATTGCCACTGAGATGAAGTATCCTGCGTTGATGAGAATCTCTGGAAGTTTAGGGTTCTCGAAATAGTCGCCCCTATAATTCAGTTCCTTTAATGGAGCACTACTGAGATCTATAGTGTTGACGTCGAATCCGAAGCTTTTCTTTTCCTCACACAGTTGTGAATATCCAAACTTCCGGAATGACTCTTCTGCGGTCTTACTCTGGCTGTCAGACTCGATGATCTTGATAGACAGATTCTCATCAACCTTCAACAGGAGATCAATCAATGCTGCGACAGTTTCAACCCGAGTGACAGAATAGCCCGTGCCATCATTGATTGTACAGATGTTTGGCTTGATTAGGACTGGCGACTCAAGTAGACCAAAACCACCAATTTGCGCGAGTCCTTCTTGAAGTGATTCTAAGATATCGTCTTTGTGCCTCACGAGTGCAACAGTATCCACTACAGCCAACCTCATCTCACTGGTGAGTCTTCAACATAAAAACTGTTCACGCAACTATCTTGACTCCAAGACGCATTCCTAGGTTGTACGCTTCTTCCAGTTTGTCCTTGTCAGTTGAGACATGGAAGTCCTCGGGTCCCGATTCGTTCTTTGAACAGTACAGTATCGAGTTGAACTTGAATCTGAAATAGTCCTGGACCCTCTCAAAGAACCCAATTGTCGACTGGTAGTGATGGCGATAAGTGAGAATCGCTACAAACTCCTTGTCGACCCAGTACTTCTCAGGGTCCATCGCCAGAGCCTCCATCCGGTCCAATGCTGTCTTCATCTGAGCGGTCATATATCCCCAGTACATCGGAGTTGCCCACACCACTATGTCAGCATCAGCAAATACTGAGTAGATCTTGTGCATGTCGTCTTCAATCACGCACTCGTGTCCTTCTGAGGTCATGCACGACTCGCAGCCCTGGCAGGGTCTGATGGTCATATCATTCAGGATGAAATCCAAAATTTCCACATCCCCAGTTTCTTTGACCCCTTTCACAAAGTACTCAGCCAGAGTGTCTGAATTCCCTTCTCGCCTCGGACTCCCGTGAAGAACCACTACTCTCATGGAAGATTCTCCTCAGGTCTTTCAGAAACTATTTCCAAAATAAACCACGCATCAGAGCATGAATTCTACCAAGACAGAATGGCTTTTCAATACAAGATTTCCCCGCTGCTTGGTGTATCTTGACTCAAGAATGGAAGTACAATGGTCCCATCTTTGACGCTCACACACACATTGGTGAGGTCGATACTATCGAGAGGATGTTGAAGATAGAACAGGAGTTCGGTGTGACTGCACAGATCGGGATTGTCCATTCAGAGGAAGGATTCCAAGCAGCCAAAGAGAAATTTCCTGAAAGATTTGTGTTTGCCAAATATCTCTCTCTACGTGACATTGCCCAGTACAACATCGACCCAGTCATCGAAGACATCTCGAGGACCAAGGACGAGGGCTATTCTCTTACGAAGAGTTGGTTTGGTCCCAGGTGGAAGGACTACGTTGAGAATGTTCCCACTGATTTCAGAATTGACAGCCCCAAGCTTGATCCTGTCTTCCAAGCTCTTGAGGACCATGATCTACCACTACTGATTCATGTCGCTGATCCTGATACATACTTCAAGTTACATTATCAGGATGTTCCAAAATATGGCACTAAGGAGGACAACTTGAAGCAGCTAGAAATGGTGTTGGAGCGTCATCCAAAGGTTCTCTTTCAGATCCCTCACTTTGGGGCACAACCCGAGATATATCGACTTCCCAATCTAGCAGGCTGGCTGGACCGTTTCCCGAATGTCATTCTTGATACTGCCTCCTCACGATGGATGGCTCGAGAGCTCAGTAAAGATGTAGGTAAGGCTCGAGAGTTTGTGATAAAGTACTCCGATAGGATTCTCTTTGGCACAGACCTTGCGACGTACCGGGAGAACATGGAATATTTTGGTGCTCGCTATACAGCACAAAAACTCCTGTGGGAAACTGAGGTTCAAGATGAGCCACTCCCGTTTGAGGATGCCGACACCAAAGACTCGGGTGGGACATTCATCAACGGACTTGACCTACCCCTGTCAGTTCTCCGAAGATTGTACTGGGAGAATGCAATCAGAATCTATGGTAATCCTGGAGAGTAGAATACTCTCTGTTTCAGTCCTTGTGAGCATAGATTATTTCTGCGATCTTTTCAATTGGGATGATGACTCTCACTTCATCGCCACCAATCTGTGCTTTTTCATCACCTGTTGCAGCCCTACCAATTTCAACATAGTTCCTGCTTACATTCTTGATGATGCCTTTTACTAACTTATGATGTGCCTTGTCTGTGACAACATCTACAACCAATTGCACTGGAATCTTAGCATTCATGAGGTCTTGCAACTTATTCATCAACTTCGTATCATCTCCTGACTCGAACGATTATTCTAGAGCTTGATACATAATTAAACCATCGTTAAGCTGCATAATACACCACCTGATGAGAGTGATACATTATTGCGTCTGTCCAGTACTATTTATTATGTACAAGAAGGCCAACTCATGGGATTTCGCAATGAGAATCGTTAGGCAATCGTTCAGCTTCGAAAGAGACCTCGAACAAGCCCGTATGTTCCTGCTGGATGTCTACAAACAGACTGGTGCACTGCACTACCTTATTCCTATAAAGATCGAGAACCAGAAGTTTGGTCCATGCGGTCCAGATTATTCTCCTGAGGATGATGCGGCAATAAAGATCTGGAGGGATTCAAGCAATGACGATTCTAGGATTATGGCAGTGTCCCATCGTGGGTCTGCTGGAAACTATCACATCGAGATACATCCCGATTTCAAACACAAGGAGAAGGACCTGTTTCAAGAGATTGAGACACTTGAGAAAGAGATCAAAGGAAATGAGAGGTCTCGAATGTACATGTATACTGTGGGACCCGATTCCCATCGACCTGAAGTCCTGACAGAGTTGGGCTATGAAGACCGTGGCCTTCACGAATACAACTACGAGTTCCTACAGTCTGCCTCAATTCCTGTCAATCCATTACCAGAAGGATATAGAATCAGGAGTCTACTAGGTGAACAAGACTATCCCTCGTTCATCGATGTAATTGGATCAGTCTATGACCACTGTGGTGAAAATATGACTCCTGAAAAGATGAAATTCATGACTGAGGCTGACTTCTACCATCAAGACCTGACTCTTGTCGCAATCAATGATGCCGATCGGTTTGTTGGTTTCTGTATGTACCGGTTTGATCCCACGACAAGTGTCGCTGAAATAGAGATAGTCGGAGCTCATCCTGATTTTGAAAACCTCGGCATTGAAGAAGCCCTCCTCTCAGAGGGGTTGAAACGTGTGATGAAATATCTGCCCCAATTAGTCTGTGCTGTTGAGATTGATGTATCGGACCCACTGAATCAGATGCTTGAATCTGCAGGATTCGTTCGAAGCTGCACGATGAACCAATGGTGGAAGATGATCTAATTGACAAAATGAAAGTGGTGCGCTCGCCGGGATTCGAACCCGGGCCGGATCCGTTCTACGGTTCCGAGGGATAAACCCCCGCACGATGGCAGGGATCCATCATAGCCCCTAGACAACGAGCGCTTCGAATTCATCGCGATTGTGAGCGTTAAAAAGCTTACCAAGGGGAGGAGAATCGAAAGGGAGAAATCAAACCTCTCTCATTGTATTATCAAAGGAGATGTCAGGGATTTCCAGCCGTAAAGAGGGGATCGTCAGATGTGGATGGTGCGGCACAGCTGAGGTTGAGAAATGGTTCTGGAGGGCTGAAAGTCCTACAGTTAGATATTGCAGCAGCGGCTGTTACAGAGCGAATACATCTGTTCAATGGGATAAGAGAAAGATTAGAGTACAAGCAATTATAGGCGGCAGTGTTTCGGGGCTTATAGGAGGAGGCGTTGCTATACTTTTCCATGGTTTGCCCGTGTTTGAGGCATTTCTCGTACTGACCATACTACCTGCATCCATAACACTACTCTGGTATTTCTGTGAAGTTAGTAGTGCCGCTAAGATTAAGGCTTACAAAGAGCGGGTTCCCCCTCGTTCTCGCTACAAAGCATACACGATTCGGGATGAACCTGAAGGGGTTGTCGCTGCGATAACATGTCCAGTGTGTAATGCTGATCTCGATCCCTCCAAAATATATCACAAAGAAACCTACCATTGTGAGTTCTGTGGTGCCAACATCAAATTCCCTGAATGGGTCGTATGACATCTTTGTATCTTGGGGGCAGAGTTAAGAACCTCCTACACTCTGTTTCATCAGGTGCTGTGGTTGGTGGATAGAAGCCTGAAGAAGGACATCATGCGTGACATCTATGAGAACCGGATGCTCCTGACAGCCGCACGTGACAAACCTGAGGGATGGACACTGCACTCCGGGCTGTGGAGTCCCTTCTACATTCAGCTACGAATCCTCTCCTCTTTTCCGGATACACTCAAGAAAGTCGGAGAAGCTCTGGGGGTTCTCATCAAGGAGGAAGCACCTCACATCAACAGACTGGTTGGCATTGCCTTCGCAGGGATTCCAATCGCCACCTCGATGTCCCTCTCCACTGGGATTCCTGCCTGTCACACACGAAAGATTGTGGGTGTCCGAACCGAGGCTGAACTGCAAGATGCCATCAGCAAGTACGGTCAACATGCCCTCCTGGAAGGAGAGGTCCAAGAGGGCGACGCAATCTGTCTGGTGGATGACTTGGTGACCGGAATGGAGAGTAAACTGGTTGCTAGAGGACAGGTTGTTGCAGAGCTTGAGAAGCGGGGCATCTCTGATTACACAGTAGATGACATCGCAGTTATTGTGGACCGAAACCAAGGAGCTGCCCAACGCGCACGTGAATTAAGCATCAACCTGCATTCATTGATCAACCTTGTCGATGAGGGTCTCCCCATGATTGAGGACATGATGTCACCCGAGGAGTTCAAGACAGTCACAGACTATCTGGCTGATCCTACAGGCTTCAAAAAGCCATCATAGAAACTCATTTCATTGAGAGCAGGGTCCCTTATCCTATGAGCCAGAAGAATCCGTTGGACCCACTCCTCAATATGGCCATGGCAATGTCAACTCGTCACTATGAATACTACATGAAGGCCGCTGAAAATGTCCAGTCCCCACAGGTCAAGGCTTTACTCAATGTTCTTGCTGAAACTGAGAGCGACCTGATTGCGCACATCAACCACATGATTGTGACTGGAGTTCTCGATGAGATAGAAGCCATGGGACGGGTCCGGGTTGGTGAAGACCCACCTGATGATACGCCAATCGCACCGGACAGAATGGATACAGACCCCCGCATCTTTGTGTGTAACAAGGCTCTGGAGCAGGAGATAAAGGGCTACACGTTCTATCTGTCCATCGCTGCCAGAGCAAAGACAGAGCTGGCAAGCCGTCTCTTTGAATATCTGGCATTCATCAAACAGCAACAGATTGAACAGATCAGGAAGGTCTGCATCACCTTCTAGCTATAGAACAGAAAGTGCTTTCTACTTTCGATGTATAATTTTGAGTCAATGAGCGATGCTACCTCTCATCAACAGCTTCTGAAACTTGCACTCACGACCTCCGCCAATCACTATTCCTTCTATCTGAGGGCCGCCGATGCCGCGGAAACACCACAGGTGAAGGCTCTCCTCATGGTCTTGGCTGACTCCGAGGGTGAGCTCATTGAGAGGATTCGCCTAATGATGACTACAGGTATTCTGGATGCAATAGAGGAGGTGGCCAAGGAAACCTTCTCTTATCAGGAACCAGACCCAACTCCCTTCGGTTATGATCGCACACCCTTTGCTTCCTCAAACCCTGATACAGACCCCAGACTATACGTCTGCAATCGGGCATTGGGAATGGAGTTCAGTGGATATACATTCTACAGGTCAATTGGCGCCAGAGCGAAGTCAGAGCTCGTCAGACGACTCTTTGAATACTTTGCATTCATCAAGGCTAGGCAGATAGAGAAGATACGTAGAGTCTGTATAACCTTCTAAAACCGTCTTTTCTTCCCGTTTCCTGCTGTTTTGGAATATGTTAGAACACGTGTTCCAAGAGTTTATTTAGACGAATAACTAAAAGAATAAAAGATAAGAAATATTTATATGTATTTGATTATAATAGTATTTGTAGTGGCCGGGAGGCCGCAAACAACACTGGACCCTGCAGTAGCTCCAATGGAAACAATGGGGTAGTAGGGTGCGGTTTCAGCGAGATGGAAAATGATGAGTGACGAACAAACTGCGTACATTCCGCCTGTACTCCTCCAGAACCTCGGTGATTTCAAGGATGTTGCTGAAGAGGCGGCTGTCATTGTATACAATCCAGAATTCTACATAGGGCCATTCATTGACGATGAGCCACGAATGAGGAAGCTCACACTCTCAGCAATCGGAGTCCTCAGGAATGGTATTCCTCTGACCTTTAGATACGTGATTGATGACGTTAGGGACCTTGATAGGATTGCTGCAGAGATACTCAGGGACCTGGAACACAGAGGAAACGTTGTACGAGGATCTGTAGAAACTAGCAGACCCATTGGCGAACTGCTTGCCGCATGGCCATGAGTGAGTCCCATCTCGCAGATACCGATAGTGCTTTTTGGGTTCAATTCTAAACCATATATTGACTCACTGTGACTGACCCAGAACCGATTGAGAAGATAATGCCTAGGATACTGAAGCAGTACTCTGAACGCCCTCGTGGCTGGCACATCATGAGCACCCCAAGAGGTGAGATGCTCGTTCTCAGTTCTGATTCTGCTTTCCAGTTGAAGCTCATACCGTTGAATCCCTATGAGTTCACAGGAGCGGGTGTTGAGTTGCCAGAGTCCAGTGAGACCGCAGAAGAAATCCGTTCATCACCAGAGTATGGGTTGAGACCGTTGAATGAGGCCGATCTTCAAGGAATAATCAACTCACTATCCGGATTCTCTGAACCGAGTATCAGTGTGGCTGACATCCTGAAACGGACTCCACTTTCTATCGAAGACCTTTCCTCAGCAGACGGTCACATTCTACATGGACCAGTTCTCACAAGACCAGACCTCGGTTCTTTGAGTCCTGAGATCCTGAAGCGACAGCTCTCTCTCGATATCTCTGCTGAACGTACATTCAGGAGGAAGTATCCTGAACGTGCTGGGATGTACTTCTAGATTGTCCGAGTGTCCTCATTTTCGCAGAGTTTATAGTTCTATAGCAGATTAAGATGTATACCTTGTTGGAGGTTAGAGTTTGAAGAAATGCGCTACCCTTGCACTAGTTGTACTGATGGTCTTTGCTCTTGTAATCCCACAAACAATTGCGATAACAAGTCAGGGACTATTCTATAGAATGGAAGATGGAGACCGCTTCTATTTCACATTAGATGTATCAGACGAGGGAGTTACCAACCCAACTGAGATAATCTATTTTGAAGTAGTTGATGCGAGTAAAACAATACCTGATCCATTGACAAACTTGACTGATCTTGACTACATAGACAAGACTGCGTATTATGAGAATGGTACCGCTATGGGTCTAGAAGTTCTCATGTTTCTATTTCTTGCAGGTTTCGAGTATCCGGTCGGAAACTGGGACTTGATCAATACCCTTGCTGCCACAGATCTTGATGATGTGATTCTCCCAGAGGCACGAGACCTATCAATATCCTCAGATGCTGGCTCTTGGGGTTTCACCTACAAGACCAATAGCACCAATGATACTGAGACCACCGTGTGGGGTGAATATTCAAAGTTCGATGGGATGTTTTCCTACTACCGTGTTGAGTACGTTAACACCACAACCTCGGAGCTGCTTTCATCTTATGAGGCTTCGAGGTTCTCATATCACAACTTGATGTGGGGCTATCAAGATGGAGACCGTTTTGATTTCAGCGTCATTCTGACAGGAAGCGAGTCTGGATTCCCCGACCTGGATGAGATGATGTACATCGAGATTGATGATGATGGTCTACATACTATCCCCGCAATCATGACTGACTTCGATGACCTCCCACATGTGGGTGCTGATCTATACTGGGCCAATGGAACCATCTCGTATGACGCCTTCTTTTCACACACGTGGAAACTATCGATGCCAATTGGCAATTGGTCTGTGGTCAGTGACATGACGGAAACATTGAATCCTGCTGCCAATGTCACTCTTGATGGTCCTGATCCGTGGTTCTGGGGCTACTCACGGGATGTTGTGATTGGTGACGTCCATCACCAAGTACATACTGACTATCTCAAGGTCGATGGATTCTTGGCTCGACATACTGCTGTATTCACAAACACGACCAACTCTGAGATCATTGGTACCATCACAATCGAACGTACAGGTTTACTGCCCTATACAGATCGGACTGCACCAGAGATATCAGCTCCAGATGATATGACCTTCGTTGAAGGCTCCACAGGTCAGAACATCACGTGGACAGCGACCGATGACAATCCGACTACCTATGAGGTCTCATTGCTGAATGGTACGGTTATCGACTCAGGTTCTTGGACCTCGGGAGTGGGTATTGTTCTGGATTTGGATGGCTTTGCAGCTGGTACCTATGAGTGCACAATCACTGTCTATGACATCGGTTCGAACACTGCCACAGACACGGTGATAGTCTCTGTGACTCCTGCTGGCGGCGGATTACCAGATATAATAATGGACAACCTTCTCTATATTGGAATTGGAGTTGGTGTGATGGTCATTCTTGGAGCAATTGCGTTCTTACGCAGGCGATCATGATCTAAGGAAGATGAGTGTGAAGGCACTCATCTCCCCCCTTTTCTTCTTTCAGACTTGATATTGTGATGAAGTGGTGTGCAGGGCAAGATTTGAACTCGCTACCACCTCGCTGTCACTATTGCTCACGCTATTCCTCTTTGATTAGAGCCTCTTCCAATGTACGTTGAAGACGCCGCCGCTCAGATCTATAATAGTACGGGCTCCAAATTACTACAGTCCAAATAAGGATGTCAAAGACACCAAACACAGTTGTTCCGATAATATTCTCAAGGTCTTCTGTCAAATCAAGAGGAAGCGAGATTCCCAGAACCATAGCGACAACGATGATAATCCCAATAACTATGAAACCAATGCAATAGATAATGCCTTCAATTGCAAATGCTGAAGGGCCTGGATCTGGCTTCAGAGTGAGTTCTACACCCGCCTCTTCAGCCTTCTTTATTGCCCTCTTCTTAGCTCCATCCAAAACTGAAGCTATGATCAAACTGAGACAGAACAATAAAGGTAAACCAATGAAGAATAGTAATCCAAACACTCTTGCCAAGTCTACAATTGTCTGCATCATATACCTAGTTTCCCTCCATAATCATAGGCTTCAGATATTAATTCAATATCTATTCATCCGCTTAAATCATCATCGAAACTATGGCTTTTAGAATGGAGAAGATAACTAGAATTCTGAGGTAGAAGAACATGGTGGGCCGGACGTGATTTGAACACGTGACCACCTCACTGTCAATGAGGTATCATAGCCGGGCTAGACCACCGGCCCAGTGAGGTCTTTCTCCCTTGATGTCGATTAAAAACATTGCGACACAGACCAGTCTATTTCCCTGTGCTCCCGAATCCACCTTCTCCACGTTCGGTATCTGAGAGCTCTTCCACTTCCATGAACTCCACGTCAGGTACTGGACGAATAGCCAATTGGCTGATTCGCATACCCTTCTTGATCCTGAAGGACTCTTTGTTGTGGTTAATCATTATGGTCTTGACCTCTCCTCGATATCCACTGTCAATGGTGCCTGGTGTGTTCAGGACCGTGATGCCCTCTTTAAGCGCAAGACCACTCCGTGGTCTGACCTGTCCCTCGTACCCAGGAGGTATCTCCAAAGCAATACCTGTAGGAACAGCATACCTCTCTCCTGGTCGCAATTCATAGTCAATCGTTGAATAGAGGTCAAAGGCAACATCCCCCTTCCTCGCAGCTTTGGGGACTCTTGCCTCTGGGGACAGCCGTTTGACGCGCACCTTTAGAGTCATGGTTTCTCTAGTTCTCTCTCGGTCACATATACGTGTGGGTGATGATACTACCTACTTGACAACATTTATATAGAAATCATGCATAGTACTAAGTGTCGTACAGTATATTGTTACACACAATAACTGCGAAGATAATGAAACAACAGAGGTAAACAAAGTGTCAATGTCAAAGAAGACACAGGAAGAACTGGACCGATGGTCCAAGGAAGTGAAGCGAGGAGCTGTCACCCTTGCCATCCTTGCCCTCCTCAGCAAAAGAAGGGCATACGGGTACGAGGCGGTCAAGCTTCTCGACGAGAAAATGTCTTTCCTGGCTCTTGAGCAGGGCACAGTCTATCCTTTGCTGAGAAGACTAGAGAAGCGTGAGCTC
>Ga0209536_100002753_pt1 | contig 28616 bp, 28 predicted proteins | sample DeeMarSeWOR28_12_FD_187461 | JGI IMG/M metagenome (GOLD analysis project Ga0209536, IMG submission 187461) | Marine sediment microbial communities from White Oak River estuary, North Carolina - WOR-2-8_12 (SPAdes) (version 2) | ecosystem: Environmental > Aquatic > Marine > Intertidal zone >... | reverse complement strand
TTATCTATAAAACGGACAAAGAAGTTCGGTTCCCTTTTCATTTGAGGATACCAGGCTGGTGTCAAAAAGCAAGTGTTACCATAAATGGCATAGATAAAAAAGAATATCGCGGTAATCAGATTATTAAAATTGACAGAATCTGGAAAAAAAATGATATTCTGGCGTTACAGTTACCGATGAAACTTTCTATATCCCGCTGGTTTGAAAGATCTGCTGCCGTTGAATACGGACCGCTGGTGTTTGCCCTAAAGATTGGAGAATTGTGGAAATGGGTTGAGAACTCAGATAAGTATGGTGATTATTATGAAGTCTTCCCCACTGATCCATGGAATTACGGCCTATATGAGGAGGTCCTAGAAGATGTTGAAAACTATATACGCATCGTAAAAAAAGATGAAGTTTCTATACAACCGTGGAATCTCAATAATGCTCCTATTGAGCTGATAACTTTTGGTAAAATAATACCGGAATGGAAGATGTATAGTGATATGCCGGGACCATTACCACCCAGCCCACAGAGACATTTGAGAGATAATCCTACAGAAGAAATTACACTTATACCTTATGGTTGCACAACACTCCGGATCACCGAATTTCCTCTGGTTCAATGACATACTGTTTTTAAACGCGGAGTGCATAGATAATCGCAGAGTATAAAATGTCATCCTGAAAGTTTCTTTGCAGTTATCGATTCAGATCTCATCTGCAACAGCATAGATCCCTCCGGGATGACAGTATACCCAACTGAAGCTAAGCGATAAACGAGTATCTAAGCTGGGTTACTAGTGCCGAGAAACGAGTATATCTTTGCATTCTCTGCGGTTTAAAAAATCTTTGCCAAATTTATTTCACAATCGTTTCCAGTTCTAGAATGACCTTTTTTCTCGGTACGATTTCAAAATTAATTCTCCCCAGTATCTGATCTTCAGTAGTGACGATATCAACCCGCCATTCACCCATTTCGACATTCTTTTTAAAGGTAAATCCCCGATAACCGCCATCACGACCTCCGGTCAAGTGATAAACGGTTCTATCAGTAACTATCCACTCATTCCTTGTTTCCGAATAGTATTGCCATTTATGGGCGATCTTTTTTGTCAGACGTGTCGGGGCGAAGACAGAGGCAAAGCAGAATACCGTATCATTTTCCTGATAATGAAAAACAGAGTCGTCATTCTTAAAAAACTGGTACCATTTCGGTTTCTCATGTTTTAGAATATAGGTATTCGTCGAATCATTTTTACTGGCATGATGATAAATACCCACGTCTTTTATGGCAAGCGGTACAGGAGGGATCCAATTTAGGGAATGGAAAATGATCATGATGATAAAAATACCACCAACCAGTGCCAAATGTCGTTGATAAGTTCTTTTTGAGGAAATCATGTTCAGCCGATATAGATAATATAAAATTAAAAATGGTGGTAGCAATCCGGCAAGACTGCCGGCGATAAAGGTAAAGATATTCATATAACCGGTAATCACCGGTATAAAGAAAATAAAAAAAGAAAAAGCAGCGAGAAAATAAAGACTGATCAACAGATAGGTATTGGTCAGCTTGTTTTTCAGAAATTCGTTTCCAATAAGAAGAAGTATTAAAAGGCCCAGGAATATGGATGTTTTGGTGAACGAGGCACTCTTAAAATAGAAGACGACATAGGCACTGAATAATCCACCCAAAAAGAACTGGATACCGCTGGGAAACCAGTGACTGTATTTGAGGAGTATAGAATTCTCCAATCGATTCTGTTCACTTTTTAAAGTGAGGATAATAAGACCAGCTAATAGAACAAGATACAAACCGATAATTAAATTATCTGAAACTTCGTCGATACGTGTGATCGTCAGACTATCCCAGATAAATCCGGCGAAAAAAGATATAAGCGGTAAAAAACGCTGATGCTTTTGCACAAACGCACGAGAATTATAAACTTTGTCTCTAAGATTATCGATAACTGACATGAGTCTTATCCTGGAAATTTTAAATTTTAATTTAGAAATTAGACTTGTAATTGAAAAATGATTTTTAGCTTTTGAGCAAATTGACCTGATAATTTCTGACATTTTGTTTCGCTTTATCTGTTTTCTCATTATTTTTACTTGATAGCGTTCCTATATTGAATCAATCAGATAGCACATGATCGAATATTTTATCATCGCTGCACTTTTATTAGCACTTATCGCCCCCTGGCTTTATCGACTTATAAGCCGGAAGACAGGGTGGGTGCTAGCTTTATTACCCGCTGCGCTCAGTGGCTCACTCATCTCAATTATTCCTGATATTATGCAGGGTACACCTCTGCACCAGAGCTATTCCTGGATTTCCTCTCTGAATATTTCACTTTCATTTTACATTGATGGTCTGAGTCTTCTCTTTCTTCTCCTTGTCTCCGGGATTGGTGTGTTTATCCTGATTTACGCTGGTGGGTATTTAAAAGGGCATCCTCTCTTAGGACGTTTTTATAGTTATTTACTCTTATTCATGGCAGCAATGTGGGGATTACTGGCAGCCGATAATTTAATCCTCATGTTTGTATTCTGGGAATTAACAAGTATCAGTTCTTACCTGTTAATCGGTTTTAATCATGAACAAGAAAACTCACGTCAGGCTGCACTGCAGGCGTTGTTGGTCACGGGAGCTGGTGGGCTTGCGCTCCTGGCTGCCATTATTTTAATTGGGATGGTTAGCGGTACCTATGATATTTCTGTTCTTTTCACTCGTCCCGCGGAACTCATTTCCAGCCGTTTTTACTTACCGATACTAATTTTAGTTTTTTTAGGTGCTTTTACAAAATCAGCGCAGACGCCGTTTCATTTCTGGCTTCCGTCAGCGATGGCTGCTCCGACGCCTGTAAGTGCCTATTTGCATTCTGCGACAATGGTCAAAGCAGGCATTTACTTGCTCGCCCGGCTGACACCGGTTTTGGGAGGAACCGATGAGTGGCATATGATCGTTTCCTTTACCGGCGCTTTGACTATGTTGACCGGAGCCATAATGGCTATTGTACAAACAGACTTGAAACGACTGCTGGCCTATTCGACTGTCAGTGCACTGGGAACAATCGTCCTGCTGATTGGTCTTAACACTGCCATGTCGATCAAAGCAGCCATTGTATTTTTAATTGTGCATTCGCTTTATAAAGGTGCTTTATTTATGGTGGCAGGTTCAATTGATCATGAAACCGGCACCCGCGACGTCACCTGCCTTGGGGGGCTAATTCGTGTGATGCCAATTACTGCTATCGCCGCCGGACTGGCCGCTTTATCCATGTCCGGTTTTCCACCTTTGTTAGGATTTATCGGTAAAGAATTAATATATGAAGCGAAGATGCAGTTACCCACGTTAAGCATCTTTGTCACGATCACCGGCGTGCTGGCGAATATGGTCAATGTGACAGTAGCGATTATCGTTGGTATTGCCCCTTTTTGGGATGAACATAAAATTTCTGCCAAAAATGCCCACGAGGGAGCGCCTTCGCTATGGTTAGGGGCCATGATATTGTCCATAATCGGTCTGGTGGCCGGTCTATATTCGGATATCCTTGGAGAACAACTGATCAGTCCCGCTGTCAGTGCCGTTCGGGCTGAGCTGACCAGTATCGACTTGAAGTTATGGCACGGCATTAATCCTGTTTTTATGCTCAGTGTATTGACGGTATTCTCCGGCATCGGACTATTCTTTGCTCGTCATCGCCTACGAATTCTGGCCGGGAAATTATCGTGGCTGGCTATGGCCGGTCCAACCTCCTGGTATCAGCGGAGTTTACAAACGACCCTAAAAATTGCTGACAGATGGACACGTCTGTTGCAGAATGGCAGTCTGCATTCATATATATTGATTATCATCATTTTTACACTTTTGCTTTTTTCCTGGAGTTTTGTCCGCAATTTGGAATTCCTTAAGACCATCCGTTTTGGTCATATATACGCTTATGAATGGCTCATCGCCGGGGTAATTCTTGTTTTTATTTTCGTTGTTATTCGTTCCCGATCCCGACTGGGTGGCGTTGCAGCACTAGGTGTTATCGGATACAGCATTGCCCTGATATTCGTCTTCTACAGTGCCCCCGATCTGGCTATCACACAAATTCTGGTAGAGACTCTAACCGTGATCCTTTTTGTGTTTGTGGTCTATCATCTGCCCCGATTTGACGTGCTATCGGCACCCAAGAGTCGCCTCAGGGATGCAATGATTGCGATTCTATTTGGAGCATTCATGAGTCTTCTTGTTCTGAAGACATTGAGCATTTATCACCCTTCACTGTCTGATTTTTTCGGCCAAAACAGTTATCTAAAGGCCTATGGTAAAAATGTCGTGAATGTGATATTAGTCGATTTCCGTGCCCTGGATACATTGGGAGAAATAACCGTTTTAAGCGCTGCCGCTCTTGGCGTTTATGCTTTGCTTAAACTTAAATCAAAACGTAAGGAATAATTGTGGTTTCTGTTTTATTGAAAGCAGCGACACGTTATATCGTGCCGGTTCAATTGTTGTTCTCGGTATATTTGTTATTGCGCGGACATAATTTACCGGGTGGCGGATTTATCGGAGGTTTAATCGCTGCCGGTGCTTTTTCGCTTTACGTTATTGCTTATGATGCAAGCGTTGCCCGCCGTAAGCTCCGTATCCGGCCTCAGCTACTGATCATTATCGGACTATTATTGTCATTAATCAGTGCATTGTTGTCGGTGCTTTTTGGAAAAGCGGCAATGACCGGTCTGTGGGATGGGTCAATTCCTTTACACTGGCTCGGTCTTGGATCTCTTAAATTGGGCACCCCGCTTCTGTTTGATATTGGGGTTTATCTGGTTGTAATTGGTATAACGCTGTTGATCATTTTTACGCTAGAAGAGGAAAGCTAAAGAGATGGAAATTGTTCTGGCTGTTGTAATCGGTGTACTTTACGGCGCAGGATTATATTTAATTCTACGGCGCAACATTGTCAAATTAGTATTCGGTCTGGTACTACTCAGTCAGGCAACGAACCTATTAATTTTTACCGCTTCCGGATTAACGCGGGCAAAGATCCCAATTATTTCAGAAAATGCTTCTACGTTGTCATCATCAGCTGCTGATCCGCTACCCCAGGCATTGATATTAACAGCGATTGTCATCAGTTTTGGCATTCTCGCATTTGCTTTGGTTCTATTGCGAAAAGCGTTCAGGGTGGTTGGTAGTGATGATCTGGATGATATGCGGAGTACCGACCTATGAATAATCTGCTTATTCTACCCTTATTTATTCCCCTGGCAACAGCCATCATCCTGTTGATTTTCAGACAACGCCGCTTGCAGAAAGTTATCAATCTGATCGGCTCTCTATTTCTTTTTCTGATCTCTTTAATTGTTCTAAAAGAAGTTTATTTTGAGGGTATTCAGGTACTTCGTCTTGGAACTTGGCCACCTCCCTTTGCCATTACGTTCGCCGTCGATATGATCAGCGCCCTGATGCTTAGTGTCAGTGGATTTGTTGCCTTCAACATTAGCATATATTCAATTGCCAGCATGGATGAAGAACGATTGAAATTCGGATTTTATCCCCTGCTAAATATGCTGTTGATGGGCGTTAATGGCGCCTTTCTAACCGCCGATCTTTTTAATTTATACGTCTGGTTTGAGGTGATGTTGATGTCATCTTTTGTATTGATGGCCCTCGGTGGTCAACGTCAACAGATTGAAGGGGCGGTAAAATATCTGACCCTCAATTTTATCGCTTCAATCATTTTTTTAAGTGCCACGGGAATTATTTATGGCAAAACCGGAACCCTTAATATGGCAGATCTTGCCTACAGACTGGGGAACGATTTTCAAACGGAACTTATCAGAACATCAGCCGTGCTGCTTTTAATCGCGTTTGGGATTAAAGCGGCTGTCTTTCCTCTTTATTTTTGGTTACCGGCCTCTTACCATACACCTCCTGTTGCCGTATCCGCTATCTTTGGCGGCTTATTGACAAAAGTGGGGGTCTATGCGCTTATCCGAACCTTTACCCTGATTTTCAGAATGGACATCGGTTTTATTCAGCCTATCCTCTACGTCATTGCCGGACTGACCATGGTTAGCGGGGTTCTTGGCGCTGCCTCACAATTTAACTTTCGGCGAATATTATCTTTTCATATTATCAGTCAAATTGGTTACATGATCCTGGGACTTGCCATCTATACCCCGCTGGCGATCGCCGGTGCTGTGTTCTATATCTTCCATCACATCATTGTTAAAACCAATCTCTTTCTGGTCAGTGGTATTGTCCGTCATATACAGGGCAGTGAACAATTAAAAGATTTAGGCGGGCTGTATCGTCAGTATCCCCTGTTAGCATTGCTGTTTTTGATACCGGCTTTTTCTTTAGGTGGCATTCCACCTCTATCCGGTTTTTTCGCCAAATTCATAGTCATAAAATCTGCCATGTTTAGCGAGGACTATTTGATGGTCTTAATTGCCCTCATTGTTGGTGTCTTAACACTATACTCCATGACCAAAATTTGGTCGGAAGTTTTTTGGAAAAAGGAAAAATCACCGCTCCTATCCCGTCCGCTTATCCCTTTTTCAATGTGGATACCCGTCATTCTTATGGCCTTGGCAACAATCGGTATTGGTTTGTTTGCGGGAACCTTGGTGCAGCTAAGCGAAATCGCTGCTGAACAACTAATGAATCCATCTCACTACATCGAAGCTGTTCTTTGGGAGAAATAATGCGAATTATAAAAAAGATTTTCCAGATCATTCTTTTTTCAATGTTTTACCTCAAAGAACTGGTCTTAGCCAATTTTCGGGTCTTGCATGATGTCCTTACACCTCGCCATTATATGAAACCTGGTTTTGTCGCTGTGCCGCTGGAAGCAAAAACCGATCTTGAGATTCTTGTCCTTTTAAATCTGATTTCAATGACGCCGGGCACGCTCAGCGTCGATGTTTCTGAGAACAAAGAGACATTATTCATTCACGTCATGTATCTGGATAATATCGCTGAATTTAGGGGAATGATTAAAGATAAATTCGAATCACGCGTATTGGAGGTGCTACGTTGATCATTTTTGATATTGCCCTCTCGATTGTCTTTACCTTTCTCTCACTGGCGCTTGTGCTAGCTGTCTATCGCTTTTTAAAAGGCCCTGATGTGGCCGATCGCGTGGTTGCGCTTGATCTGATCGCGATGATCCTTGCATCCTTTATTGTCGCATATTCCATCTTCGTGAATGAGCCGCTATATATTGATGTGGTTGTGGTGATGGCATTAATTACCTTTTTTGGGACCGTAGCCTTCGCCCGCTATTTGGAGAAAGGAGTATCCGAGTGATCCAGGACATCGTCTCTGCTTTTTTCTTAATTATTGGTTCTTTTTTCATCTTTGTTGCCTCTGTAGGCATGTTACGCTTTCCTGATATTTATACCCGTATGCATGCTGCCTCGAAATCTATTTCCCTTGGTATCGGTTGTTTATTAATTGGAACAATTATTCATTTTGCAACCATATTGATCGTTCTGAAGGCAATCGCTGTCGTGGTATTCATTTTCATGACGATGCCTGTTGCTGCTCAAATGATCAGCCGTGTCGCCTATCTCCGTGAGGTCAGGATGTGGGACAATACCTGGGTAGATGAAATGAAGGATAATCCGGATAATAAAAGTTAAATTCTTTCATCAGCGGAAAGGTTTTAATACTTGAGACAATACTTTTTTAGACAGGATAACAGAATGGTTAATACTTTAGATTTTGGATTAGGTAATCCGCATTCCGAATTCCAAAATCCAAAATTAAAATAATTCTGTTATCCCGTCAACAATTTTATTGAACTATTGTCGTGTAAATTTATTTCAGCAATACCATTTTTTTACTGGAGCTATAGCCTGACGAAGTATTCAGATTATATATAGAATCTAACAAGGGCCTAAACGGATGATTTTACTGTAATGTTGATGCAAAAAGATTCTTGAGTTCTTGCCAGGATTCCTGGTCGGCCGTTTCATCATAGGCCAACGGAAGACTAAATTTTTTACCCATATCGGTAGCCCCCGGATTGGTGAAGGCATGTTGAGCACCTTCATAGGAGACAAATTTGAGATCGACGCCTGCATCTTTCATCGATTGTTTGAAATTCGTAATATGTTCCTCTGTTACCATCGGATCGGCCCCGCCATTACAGACCAGAACTTTTGCTTTAACCTGCCCTTTTGCCGGCTGAATCGGTAATTGTAAACCGGCATGAAAGGCGGCCACTGCCTGTAAGTCAACACCAGTGTTTGCCATTGACAGGACGACACTGCCACCGAAACAATATCCAATCGCCCCGATCTTATTTGCATCAACCTGAGGATCGGCTTTTAAGGTTTCGAGCGCTTTCATAAAACGTGCCTTGGCAGTTTCCAGATTGCCCATCACACTCATCGCAAATTTTTGAGCGTCTTCCGGATGTGCAGCCTGTCTACCGTCTCCATACATATCCACAGCCAGAGCAACATAACCCAAATCGGCAAGCATATCTGCCCGTTTACGAGCATAGTCGTTATGACCCCACCATTCGTGGACGACCAGAATACCCGGTTTTTTGCCCTCTATTTTAGCCGGGTATGCCATGTAACCCTTCATCGTCGTGGTATCGACAGCATAGCTGACTTCCTTTGAGGTTGGTTGTTGCAGATTGGCTGCCTGATCCTCAGCCGCTTCTTTATGCGAACAGGCTGAAAAGAAAAGCAATGTAAATAGAATAAATGAAATTAAGTGTTTCATTATAACCCTCCCTATTAATGTTTAATTAACCACAGAGTATCACGCCAGCAGGCGGATCCGCCTCCCGGCGGACACTGAGAATTCTATTAATTATGTATATCCTTTTAGCAGTTGTGTTTTAACGTATAAATATTTTAAAATAATCCGCTCCAGAGCTTTTAAATCAAAAATATGATTTTTATATTTTCTGAATATGGTTAATTTGCTGTGTGATCATGTTATGATAGTGACATTCTTTTTAAACACGAAGGACACGAAGTCAAATTTAATATTTTTTCTTCGTGCTCTTCGTGTTAATAATGATTTATGCATGGCTTTACAGAATCCTTTATGCCAAGAAAAAGCATTAAACTATCGTAGTTCTCTTCAAAATGAACAATATTTTGGATCTGATTTTTATGTTATTGGGCGAGAAGTTAAAAAAAATACAAAAACAATTCATAGTTAGTCTACTTCACCTGTTTTATGGTAAAATTCGAGAGCAATCCGGATTCCGGGGTGATTTAAAATCGATTGTCATCCTCGCCAGGGAAGGCTTTGGTGATATTATTGTTCTTTCCCCGCTTATAAAAAGATTAAAAAGTGCTTTGCCTGAGATCGAAATTACCATTGTCTGCGTCAATAAGCTGGCATTTTATCTAAAACATGATAAGAATATTAAAGCGGTCATCAAAGCAAAACGTCCTACAAAAAAAGATAAAAAATACCTCTATCATCAAGAATTTGATCTGCTTTTCAATCCCAAAGACCACCCTTCGGTGACCTTTTTACATCTGACCGCAAAAATTAAAGCAAGACAGCGGGTGGGAATTTATCACCCGCAGCAGGAAGGCTTTTTTGACTATATGATTAGGCCTGACAAACCACTTCTGATGATCAAACGCAATTGTCTGTTGCTTGATTATTTGGGTATTTCTTATGCGGAAAAAGATTTATTGCCCTATATGCCGGAGGGTCCTGTTTCGGATGAGATTCAGAATTTTACCGAAACGATAAAAAATAAAGGTGTGATGGCGATAAACCTGAGTGCCTCAAACGACACAAAAGAATGGCCTATTGAATACTGGATCGAGTTTCTTAGCATTGTCGAAGAACCGGTCGTCGTTATTGCCATGCCAAAACATTATGAACAAAAACGCCGTATTGAAAGTGCGTACCCGAATGTTATCACTTCACCACCCACGAAAAGTATATTTGATGTCAACCATGTTATTAAGCATCTCAGGCTCCTGATATCGACTGACACATCTTTGATCCACATCGCATCCTGTCATAACACTCCGGTGTTCGCTCTCTATCGTATCGAAAATGATCTGATTGAATTTTCACCCTTATCTGAAAAACAGTATACAATCCTTGCCCCTGAGGGAAATTTCAAAAACATTAAACCGAATACCGTCATCGAAAATTTTAAGACGTTCGCCACTACTTTGTAATAACTCAAATATGTTTGATATAATGAGGCTGAGTGATAAGGCAGCTTTACGAATATTGTCATGCCTGCCCCGCATCAAGTGCGGGATAAACTCCAGCAGGCATCCAGAGCATAAATCATCTCTTTTTTATCTATGGATTTCTCCCGCCGCGGTGGCTGTTGTAAATTCTTTCAAAAAAGAATTTACAACAGCCACATTGGCGGGACGGGGATGACAGCTGAGAGAGAATTTTTTATATAGAATCTGTATACCAGAGGATACTACAAAAGAGCACAAAAATATTAATCATTACCATCCGGGATCACGCGATAGATATAACTGGTCAGGTTCAAATTGTGTTTGGGATTCATTTTGTGGAGAAGCCAATCAATCAAACTTGGATCAAACCTTTGTTCCTGCCGCAAATCAACGGCCAGCAACTTTTCCATGTTGAATACTCTTTCCTGCAGGTCCTCCTGTCCAAAGAAAAAGACATACTCCGGTGGAAAATCATTTCTGGTTTTCATAACCGAAAGCACTTCATTTGCATCATAATCTTTACTGATACGATACATAGGTATTTTGCGCCCCAGATAATAGAGGGGGAACCAGGGCATACCCGCTCTGTTATACTCAACGATGGCAGCATTGACATCTTCCTGTTTAGAAAGATAAACCAACGGCTCAATCATCGTTTTTTTGGAAAATGTAAACAGAAGTGTTACCATTAATATTGTATTGAGGGTCCAAAACCATATGTGCGATACTTTCAACGTTTTGATTTTGCTGCCCCAGAAACCGGAATTCGTGACGAATTGCTGCCATCCGACAGTACCCAGAAGTAGCAGCATCGGCAATATTGGAAGGATAAATCTTTCCTGTTTGTTTGGATAAAGACTATGAAAGATCAGGAAAATCATCACAGGCCAGAACAGAATAGCGTATTTTTTAAGTGTACGTAGAAATCCATAACTGAGGGAGATGCTTGTTGGCGGAATGAGTACACCGAGAATTAACAATATATATCTGTACCACGGACCGGATATATAGTCATATCTGTATTCTACATTATAAAAGGCATATTGCATAAATGCTGCAAAAGGAAAGCCCCAGAATATCCAGTCTACCACCCCCTGCACCACAAAAAGCCCGGCGATAGTCCCAATAGTGAAATACCCAAATCGCTGCCAGTCTTTACGGAAAAGGAGAATCAGCCCAACACCACCGGGAATAAGTATCGTCTGATAGCGAATTGAAAAAGCCAATCCGAACAAAAGACCGGCAAGAATCCAATATTTCCGGTTATCACTTTGTTCTCCCTTTAATACATAGTAAAATCCGGCCATCATCGGTGGAATACAGACCATTTCAATCAGATTGCGTACGCTCATAAAGGGCATTAGCCAAAAGGTGGCCAACAGAATTCCCACCTGGGCGGCCATTTTTTTATTTGACAAAAGCAGAGTGATTTTATAACCAAAATAGACGGTAAGCAGAGAATATACAGCATGGATAAAACGGACGATATACATTTTCACGACCGGATCCGTGATACCGATAGATTTGAGGAGATAAAACAAAATATAATGCAGACCGGTATAGACGAGGCTAAATCCGGAAGGATGATCTTTGTTAAACCAATCGTCATACCCATCGAGCCAGCGCTGAGCGACATGAATGATCACAAAATGATCATCATTCATTGCATATCCCCTGGCAAAAATAGCTGCGATAAGGCGCAGTATTGCAGCGCAGATCATGATTACCAAAAGTGTATTATTTTCCCAATATTCACGCAGTTTTTTATTCATTTTTTCTTCTCATCCTCTTTGCGCCAGCTTTCAATTTTATTCCAAACTTCTTCCGGTTCGATATTGGTCAGATATTTTTTCTCCAGATCAGAACCGCGGTCCTCAATCCACTCTGCTTTTTCGCCGATTGGCCCCCAGCGTGTAGCATCCTTGGGACGCATATCCGGATAGAGACCGAGGCAGCGTGAACCGTTGATGGCGGCAACGTGTAGTGGTCCTGTGCTCGAAGAAACCAGACCGTCAATCACCTGTACAAAATCAATAAACTCATCGAGTGTGAATTTACCCGTCATATTCACCACGTGAGGTAAAGATAATAGTTCAGGAACTTCATTTCTGATCTCTTCACCTTCTTTATCTGTTCCACTGACAAAGATATGATACTGATCCTCTTTTAATAATTTAGCAAGTATTAAAAATTTTTCAGGCGGCCATTCCAGGGCATTCCCCTGCGATTTTAAGTGCAAAACCAAGTTAAATTTATCAGGGTGTAAATTTTCTGTTATTTTATCAGAGATTTTGTCTTTTAACTTCCAGCCACAGTATTTTGGTAGTTCTTCCAGAGAAAAGTGTCGTCTGATTTTCAGATAGCGAAGCAGACGCAGATTGAGCTGTGCTTCGCTGAGTAATATATGTTTACGTCCCAGATTGACCAGCCGGTTACAGGTGAATAAATGATAGATACGGTGGCTGGTGCCGACGCGTATCGGAATCCTTGATTGCTTTGCCGCCCTGGCGACTGGTCTTTGGGGAAATACGTGAAAAATGATATCTGCCCCGATGAAACTGAGATCGCCTCCTTCATCACGGATGAGCGGCCAGTCATAGATTTCATCAATAAATTTGCATCGTTCAAGGATCGGCCGTGTGTAGCCTGATCCAAGAAAGGCAACCACTACGTCAGGATAATACTCTTTGATGATGCCGGTCATAGGCAGGGTGAGAATTACATCGCCAATGCTATCTACCCGACTGATTAATACCTTGTTAAATTTTCGTTTTTTCATAATTGATAAAATTAAAAAGAATTCATAATAAAATCAGTATTATTGGAATTTAAATTGTAGGAACTTTTGAAATGCAACGTGATTTTCAATTGTATCTGTCATTTATTGTGATACTATTATTGGATCCAATTCATCAGAATCAAGAGTATCATAACTTTGCTGATCAGAGAACTTTTTTTGCTATCCCTAATTTTTTTGATGTAACAACAAATATTCTTTTTGCCTTCATTGGCTTCCGGGGTATGTACTTACTGCTAAATTGGTCTTCTTTATTGGTGGTTTTTTAATGATCTACGCCTGTATATTTGGATACAACTATCACCGATGATGATGATTGTTCTGCTATTAATCCTCTATCCAACTAAATTCAGACCAAAGAAGTATTTGATCATCACTTTTGTTTGCTACGCACTGGCGAAAACTGTTGAGATTTATGACAGAGAAATATTTGTAATGAATCATGAATTATTCAGTGGACATACACTGAAACATCTTTTTGCTGCCGCTGGTGTATTGTCAATACTCAGAATGTTTATCGTATCAAATACAGAAGATAACGCCAAAATATAGGTTTACAAGATCCCCTTTTATACCTAAAAGTCCCCCAATCTTCTAATTCTGCTCTCCGGCTAAATTGATAATGATTAGAACCGGACCTTCTACCAGTTGCCGAAAAATAAAATATAATTATTGACATCTATTTTTTCCATTTGTATAATTGTATAGACAATTAGACAAATGGTTAGATACCATGATAATTGACCGCAACAGTCCCATTCCCCAATACTTTCAGCTACAGACCTGGTTATTCGAACAGATTGAGCAAGGCGTATTCAAGCCTAATGATAAAATTCCCACAGAAGAAGAACTCGCTCAATTAACAGGCCTGGCCCGGGCGACAATACGTCAGGCAGTACAAAATCTGGTCAATATGGGATATCTGGTTCGTAAAAAAAGACTGGGCACGTTCGTCCTTCGTGACCAACAATTTATCGAGAAGAAAGCAATGGTGGGGATCTTAATCCCGGATATTCGAACCGGGTATGCGCCCATATTAGCACGCGGTGCCGAGGATGAAGCCTCTCGTAGTCAGTACAGTCTCATCCTCTGCAATACCGATGATCTTTTCGTCAAAGCGGATTATCATGCCGATCGGTTGATAGAGATCGGTATACGCGGTGTTATTTTCGTACCGACCGCAGCCGATGATGAAAAAAATCTTCAAATTATTTCAAAATTTACCAGAAAAAAGATCCCGGTGGTGTTAGCTGATCGTACTCTTTCCGCAGAAAATTTAGATATCGTCACCACAGATAATTTTGATGGTGCATATAAATTGACAAAATATTTGATCGACAAGGGGCATCAGCGAATAGGTATTACACTGAGTGACAATTTCAGTACAGAAAATCAACGCTTGGCCGGATATAAAAAAGCACTTCTCGATCATCATATAGCCATCGATCCAAAGATCATCAGGATTCATCATGGGCCCTATGCTGAAAAACCCTATATGAAAATCGCCAGAGCATTTTTAAAAGATAGTAACAGTATTACAGCGATTTTTGCAGGACATGACAGGATTGCTTATATCATCTATACGGTTGCCGAGGAAATGGGTCTGCGAATACCGGAGGAGCTTTCAATTGTAGGCTATGATGATCTGCGACCAACCTGTGCCCACATGGTATCGCTCACAACGATGCATCAGCCAATCTATGAAATGGGTCAGGAGAGCATGAAGCTGATCATGAGAAAAATTTCAGGTGAAGCAAAAAATCCCCAAAAGATGATCTTGAACTCAATATTTAAGGAAAGAAAGTCCGTGGCAAAATTATAAATATTTCAGATATAAACGGAAACATTAAAAATGGATATAAAATATTTTTCCATTGAAGTTGGCTCGAATAAATTATGAGTAACCAACACTTAGATTGGATTGGTATGAAAAATAGAATCAATATCGGGTTAATCGGAACAGGTCGCTTGGGAATGATGTATGCCGAATATTTAACAAACCGTGTACAGCACGCAAATCTGATCTCCGTTGCTGATATTGTTCCGGAGCGGGCTGATACGTGTGGTGCAAAGTTTGAAGTACCTAAAATATATTACACTCATCAAGATCTTATCCATGACAAAACAGTGGATGCTGTGGTGATTACGGCTACGACAAGTAATCACAAAGAGATCGTCATCGATACCGCCCGCAAGGGTAAACCGATATTTTGTGAGAAACCGATGACTCTTAATCTTGAAGAAGCACGGGAGATGAAAAATGTAATCAATGATAAAGGCGTCTTTTATCAGCAGGGTTACATGCGGCGATTTGATCCCGGCCTCTCTGCAGCCAAGAAAAAAATTGAAGAGGGCATGATCGGCCAACCGGTTGTCTTCAGAGGATCCTCACGGGATCCTTATCTGCCCACGCTCGAATATCTTCGACCGGAGAATAGTGGTGGACAGATATTAGATATGGCGATTCATGATATTGATATTGCCCGCTGGTATATGGGGGAGATGGACACGGTGTACGCGATCGGCGGCGTATTGGCCTACCCGGAGGTGAAAGAAACGGGAGATACAGACAATGTCATTATGGTCTTGAAGTTTGAGAACGGGAACCTTGGAGAGATTGATATAAGCCGAAACGGGATTTATGGCTATGATATTCGGGCAGAAGTATTAGGTACAAAAGGTACACTCAAAATCGGTTATTTGAGGCAAACGCCGCTTCAGGTTTTGACAGCGGAGGGTGTTTCGCATGATGTTGTGCCTTATTTCCCGGAACGATTCGGTGATGCCTATATCAATCAGCTGAATGACTACGTCTTGAATCTGTACAATGATACAGAACCGATGATAACCATTGATGACGGAATTAAGGGACTTCAGGTTGCTGTGGCTGCCACTGCCTCACTGAAGGATAATCAAATAAAACTGATACGTGATTTTTAGGACTGAATCCTGATCTGAAGGACGTAAGGATCGAAAATTTCAAACATTCATGAATGTTTTTTGAATTCAAAACTATCAAAGAACGGTAAATATGTATCGAATGGTAGTGTCATCCCGATAGAATCGGGATATGAAAGTATAAAACCACCAATATTAAATACTTACTCAGTGTTATCTGTGGTTTTTTTTGACACTATTTATCGACTGGAAGGGAGTATTGAATGAGAGCTGTTAGTTTAGTTGCTGATTGGGATCCCAAGGCGGATTTCAAATTGGGATCAAAAGATATTGAAGGTAAACGAACCTATCTTGGAAGCAAAGTATGGCGAAATCCCCGCACAGAAATCGTCGAAAAACAAGTACCTGAACCAGGGCCTACTGAAGTGTTAATCGAGGTACAGGCATGCGGAATTTGCGGGAGCGATGTCCATATGAGGCAGAGTGACGATGATGGTTACATCTATTACCCGGGACTTACCGCCTTTCCTACAACTCTTGGACACGAGTTCTCAGGCAGAGTCGTTCGTGCCGGTGATCGCGCATTGAATAAACGCACCGGTAAATCCTATGAGCCGGGTGAACCTGTTTGCTCCGAAGAAATGGTCTGGTGCGGAAATTGTAAGCCCTGCGCCGACGGATATCCTAACCATTGTGAAAGTCTGGAAGAAATAGGGTTTACGATCGATGGTGCGTATGCCAAATATATTAAGGTCGATGCCCGTTATTTATGGAGTCTGGAACCATTGCAGAAGAAATATAGCGAAGAAAAAATGTGGCAATTGGGGAGTCTGGTGGAGCCTACTTCAGTTGCATATAATGCAGTGATTGAGCGCGGTGGCGGTATCCGACCCGGAGAGAAGGTACTGATCTTGGGTGGAGGTCCGGTTGGAGCGGCAGCATGTGCTGTTCTGCGCAGAGCGGGAGCATCAACCGTTATCCTTTCAGAACCCTCTGCCTCAAGAAGAGATATGGCTCTTTCAATGGGTGCCACCCATGCTATTGATCCGATGAAAACCAATGTTACTGAGGCCGTCCTTGATATTACTGAAGGATTTGGCGCAAAACTGATTCTTGAAGCAACAGGTTTACCCAGTGTTGTCTGGGCAGATGTGGAAAATATTATCTGGGAAGGAAGAGGAATCAATACTACGGTTGTCGTAGTCGCCAGGGCGGATGATAGAATTCCCCTGAACGGAGAAGTTCTTCAGGTACGAAGGGCAAATGTTGTCGGCGCACAAGGCCATTCCGGTCATGGTACTTTTCATAATGTCATTAGTTCTATGGCGGCTGGGATGGATGTCTCACCGATGATCACCAAAAAGATATCACTCGACGAAGCTGATGAAAACTGTGTGATGCTGCAGACAGATCGCGATGAAGTCAAAATTACAATTACAGATTTTGAATAAAAAATAGGAGATAATAATGGAAAAATGGTTAAAAACGGACCGGGAAGATCTATATTTTGAAGACACCGCCGTCGGCAGGTTAAAAAAGAAGATATGGGAAGCATCGGATGATGAAATTGAAAAGATATTGGATGAATATGGTATTCCCAGCAAATCGGAGTTGGCCAAACCGGGAACATATATCCAGACAACAATCCGGCATCAGGTTGTGGAAAACAGAAAAAAGAACGATATCTTGTTTATTCCCATCGGATGTACAGAGCTTCATGGGCTTCATACGGTAACAGCACTTGATACATTCATGGTCACCCAGATCCTTGAAGGTGTTCGCAGATATACGGCTAAAAAAGGAGCCCCGGCCAATCTCACATGGACGCCGCTAAATTTCGGTGGCCACCCCCACCATCATGTCGGGATGCCGGGGACAATCCACCTGGAAGATGACGTTGTAAAACGCATTCTCATCGATGTCATGGTTGGCTTTTGGAATGATGGTTTTCGTAAAATGATCCTGATAAATAACCACGGTCATCAATGGCTTTTGGAGGCTGCGATACAGGAATTACAAAAAACCTGGAATCTGCCGGGCATCTTCCGCGTCATTGACTGGCATCGGGCGGTACGAGAATTCTTCCGTACGAAAGACCGTGGTGGTGATTGGGATGATAATTTTGTCCATGCGGATGAAGCGGAAACTTCAGTGATGTTGTTACTCGAACCGGAGTATGTTCAAATGCATCATGCCGAAGAAACCAACGTAGAAGGATATCTCCCTGACGGGCATTTTGACAAGGCCGTTGATCCGTTCGCCAGGCCCAGTAAATGGTCGGAAGGTCAGGGACATTTCCCAACCGAGATGGGCTCGATTCCGGAAGGTGTTGTTGGTCGCCCTACTCTTGGTGATGCAAATAAAGCTAAAAGAACGATTGCAGCAATTCTATCATATTTAACGCTTGTCCATGATGAAATTTTAGAAGCATTCCCATCAGGTAAAGTGCCGCCCATTGAGAAGACCACAATGAGAACCGAAGAAGAAATGGAACCATATATGAAGGAACCTTTTACTAAAGGCTGGCGCCCAATTTACTCAATAAGAAAAATGGGCTTATAACGATTATCTTTTTCCAAAACTAAGATAAAGTCGTGGGAAGTGTTTCGCCTAAATACTATTTATAATGGAGAATACAATCGGCGGACAGGCACGTTCACAAGAAAAATATCCTGTGCTGGAAATGAGAAACATCAGGAAAGAATTTCCTGGAGTTCTCGCTTTGGATAATGTGAATTTCATATTGCTAAAGGGCGAGGTACATATCCTTCTCGGAGAAAACGGAGCAGGAAAATCAACCCTGGTAAAAATAATCAGCGGCGCCTACCAGAAATCTGCCGGCAGTCTTGTTCTTGACGGAGAAGAAATTGAAATTAAAAATCCGCGACAAGCCCAACGACTGGGAATTAGTATTATTTATCAGGAATTTAATCTGATACCCGAATTAACAGCAGCCGAAAATATATTTTTAGGCAGGGAATTTCTCTTTTCTCCCGGAATTATTGATCAGAAAAAACAAAATCTGGAAGCACAACGCCTGCTGGATGATCTGGGGGTCACAATTAACGCCCGTCATTTTGTTGCAGATCTGGGGGTGGCACAAAAGCAAATGGTAGAGGTGGCCAAGGCTCTGTCATTGGACGCTAAGATCATCATTATGGATGAGCCCACTTCTGCACTGACAAAAAAGGAGATTACCGAACTTTTTACAGCCATTAAACATCTGAAAGAAAGAGGGGTATCGATTATCTATATCTCACATCGATTGGAAGAATTATCAGAAATAGGTGATCGGGTTACCGTTCTCAGAGACGGAAAGCATATAGGCACTCACCAGGTATCAAACCTCAGTGAAGATGATCTCATCAAAATGATGGTTGATCGTGAATTAACCGAGCAGTATCCCAAACAAAGACAACAGATCGGCGATGAAATCCTCCGCATCGAGAAATTAAATCGCAGGGGAATTTTAGAAGATATCAGTTTTAGCATGCATCAGGGAGAAATACTCGGCGTTGCCGGATTACTCGGTTCAGGAAGGACAGAACTTGCCCGGGCAATTTTTGGAGCCGATAAAATAGATAGCGGGAAGATATATATTGGTGGAAAATTACAACAGGTAAAAAATCCAAAAAATGCGATAAACCTTCATATTGGATACCTCACTGAGGACCGAAAAACCGAAGGACTGGTTTTGGACCTCTCGGTCCAATCTAATGTTTGTTTGGCCAGCCTTGAGCAGTTTTCAAAATTTGGTGTGATTAATCCCAAAAGGGAGGAAAAGACAGCTTTTAAGTATGTCAATGATCTGAGGATAAAAACACCAAGCCTCAATCAAAAAGTATTGTTTTTGAGTGGTGGTAACCAACAAAAAGTGGTCGTCAGTAAATGGCTATGTTCAAATGCCAAAGTGCTGATATTTGATGAACCGACACGTGGTATTGATGTCGGATCAAAAGTAGAAATATACCAGTTGATGAATCGATTGACAGCATCAGGTGTGGGAATTTTAATGATATCTTCCGAATTACCGGAGATCATGGGCATGAGTGATAGAGTGATGGTTATGCGCCAGGGAATGATAGCCGGGATTTATAACACAGATGAGGTAACACAAGAGAAGATATTACAGGATGCCTTAGGAGCGGTTTCTTATGCAGTATAAAGAGTTTATCCTACATAATGCACGCCAGTTCGGGACTCTGTTCGGTCTTTTTGTTCTGATCATTCTCTTATGGATACTGACGCCACATTTTTTAACGATTTCGAATTTGCTAAACGTTGCTCAGCAAACGTCTATCAATGCCATTATTGCTGTGGGAATGACTTTTGTTATTATTGCAGCGGGTATAGACCTGTCTGTCGGATCGATTATGGCGTTTTCGGGAGTCGTACTTGCCAGTGCCCTTGAAGCGGGTCTGCCGCTTCCCATTGCCTTATTGATCAGTCTGGCTGTTGGCATGGTCTGCGGGTTGCTCAATGGCCTCTTCATTACATATGGCAAATTACCACCGTTTATTGCCACCTTAGGTATGATGAGTGTCGCAAGAGGTGCTGCCTTATTGTACACGCAAGGTAGACCTATTTCGGGTTTTGCCGAAGATTTTCGTTCTTTCGCTACGGGCGAAATTCTGGGTATACCGACACCGGTTATTATTATGATTGGCGTGTATATCATCGCACATTTTGTTCTCAATCGCACAAAATTAGGTCGTTATACTTATGCGATTGGAGGAAATGAAGAGGCTTCTGTTCTCTCCGGTATAAACGTTAAATTCTTCAAAACGATGATTTATGCGATATGCGGAATGCTTAGTGGTTTGGCGGCGATAATTCTTACCGCAAGGTTAAATTCTGCGCAACCCATTGCCGGTATTATGTATGAATTAGATGCAATCGCGGCAACAGTCATTGGTGGAACCAGTCTGATGGGAGGAGAAGGAAGAATTGTCGGTACATTAATCGGTGCACTAATCATGGGCGTACTGCGGAACGGATTGAACCTTCTGGGCATCTCATCATTTGTTCAACAAATTATCATCGGATCGGTGATCATTATTGCTGTCCTTATTGATATGGCATTAAAAAAACACAGGAAGTAAAGGTGAAACGATGAAAATAATGAAACTCTTCCCTATCGCTTTTATTCTGATCCAGTTCATATTTTTCAATCTGATAAGTTGCCAGCGTGGTGATCATGCCAATAAGGAAGGACCGTTGGTTGCTTTGGTGATGAAAACACTGAATAATCCTTTCTTTATCGATATGCAACGGGGAGCAGAAGATGCGGCAAAGGAACTAAATGTTTCCCTCCTGGTTCAGGCAGCTGAAAGAGAATTAGATGTTGAGAAACAAATGCAGATTATTGAAAACCTCATTCAGCGAGAAGTCGGTGTCCTGTGCATAACACCCAGCGGATCGAAAGAAATTGTTCCTGCGATCGTCAAAGCAAATAAAGCAAAAATTCCTGTCCTGATTGTTGATACTCGAGTGGATTCAGCTGCTCTTGCTGAGGCCGGAGGAAGAATTACCACGTTTATCGGTTCAGACAATTTTGACGGGGGGATGATTGCCGGTGGATATATTATTAATGCACTGGGTGGAGAGGGAGAGATCGCGATTTTGGAGGGGATACCCGGCCATGAAACCGGTGATGCGAGGTTAAATGGCTTTTACAAAGCCCTTGAGGGAAAAAATGATATTATGATTGTGGCAACTCAGACAGCAAATTGGGAAAGGGATCAGGGATTTAACGTATTTCAAAATATTTTACAGTCGTATCCATCGGTCCGGGCACTCTTTTCATGCAATGATATGATGGCCTTAGGAGCGATTGAAGCGATTACGGCTGCTGGAAAAACTGGACAAATTATTGTTGTGGGATTTGATGCAATTCAAGATGCGCGTGATGCAATCAGGGAAGGTAAAATGCATGGTTCGATTGCTCAACATCCTTATGATATGGGAAGATTTGCTATTGAAAATGCTAAAAAATTAATTGATGGACAAGAGATCCCTTCTTATATCCCGGTAAAGATCGATCTGGTTACAAAAGATAAACTTGAGTAATCAACATACTTAAAGAAGGAACTGAATTTAAAGCTTATAAGATTAATTACAATATTTTAATTTGTTCATCACGGAGGAATTAATGAGCACAATGAAAGCATTGGTATACCAGGAACTGGGAAAAATTCGATTTGAACATATCCCTGTTCCGGTCATCAAAGGACCGAATCAAGTCCTATTAAAAATTGCGGCCTGCGGTATCTGCGGTACGGATGTAAAAATTTTACAGGGCAAACATGCGGTTAAAGAAAATACCGTATTAGGTCATGAATTTAATGGCGTGGTTGAGGATATCGGTGACAGGGTCACGACACTTAAACCTGGTGACCGGGTTGCCATCGACAACAGTTTAAGATGTGGGCTGTGTGATGCCTGCCGAATGGGACAGAGCAGCCAATGCGACTGGCTCATTGACAAATCAATAGGAATATTTCAAAATGGTGGTTATGCTGAATACACACTTGTTCCCGAGAATGCCTGTTATAAAATACCTGACGCTATAGATGATATCGTTGGGACTCAGGTTGAAACATTGGGCACCGTTTTAAATGGAATGAACATCATCGAAATGAAGCCGTGGGAAACCGTTTTGATTCTTGGTTTTGGTCCAATCGGTTATTTGTTTTCTGCGTTGTCAATAAACATGGCTGCCCAGGCAGTTGCGACTGAAATTGATCCATTCAGAATCCAGATAGCAAAACAGTTAGGCATACCCGTTCTGAATCCAGATGAGACTGACATTCAAAAAATTCTTCTCGAAATCACCAATGGGATCAAACCGGATATTGTTATTGATGCCGTAGGAAATCAACTGGAGAATGCCATCAAATATGTCACACCGGGAGGTAAAATACTGGCTTTCGGGATGGACAGTAGTGTACAGGCTACCGTGGTTCCAAACACAATAACAAGAAACGCGATTAAAATTTTAGGTTCGTATATTGGACAAAATACCTGTTTGCCGGCAATCAGAATACTGCAGGCCGGTAAAATTGACATGAAACCCTTTTTTACTGAAACAATTTCTCTTGAGAACGGAATTGACGCCTTCGCAAAGCTGGGTCTCGACCTTGAAACCCTTCAGTCTATTCCAAAAAAAGCGATGAAACTTGTACTGACTCCATAATTGTCAGATGATTTTAAGCCGAAATAAGGATAGCTGATGAAGAAACTATTTGCTTTTTTTGCTACTGGAAAAGATATCCAGGTAATAGAAGATCAAAATAAGATAGATAGCTTGTATCGAAAACACCGTTTTCGAATTATGATGGCAATAACAGTTGGATACGGTATTGCCTACACCTGCCGTCTTGCCCTTTCCGTAGTTAAAAAACCCCTGATAGACGGAAACATTATGTCCGCGGAAGAACTCGGCCTTATTGGTTCTGCCCTTTTTTATGGCTATGCTTTCGGAAAATTTACCAATGGTTTTTTGGCTGACCATGCAAATATCAAGAAATTCTTTGCCGCCGGTGTCTTTTTATCCGCTTTGGTCAACCTCTTGATGGGCAGAACGGAAATATTATGGATTTGGGTTATTTTATGGGGATTGAACGGTTGGTTTCAGGGATATGGGGCACCGACCGGCGCAGTGGCTCTCTCTCAGTGGTTTAGTAACCGGGAAAGGGGTCGTTTTTATGGTATTTGGAGCACAGGACACGCAATCGGTGAAGGCTTGACATTTGTTGGTTCAGGTGCTCTGGTTAGTTTTTTCGGATGGCAGGCGGGATTTTGGGGGCCCGGAGTGCTTTGTCTTTTTGTTGCCGTCTGGATTTACCTATTTGTGCAGGATCGGCCCCCGACGCTTGGTCTGCCGAAAATTGCCGATTGGAAGAATGATCACGGAGAAGAAAAAAAAGAACAAAAGACCTGGCAGGCACAATTGTCAATACTCAAACGTCCTACTATCTGGATACTTGGATTATCAAGTGCTACAATGTATGTGACCCGATATGCTATCAACAGCTGGGGTATCCTTTATCTGCAGGAAGCAAAAGGATATTCCCTGATCGAAGCCGGTAGTATTCTCGGTGTCAACACGTTTGCCGGTATCATCGGATGTGTCGCCTACGGGTATATTTCTGACAAACTTTTCAGGGCAAAACGTCCGCCAGTGACTTTGATCTTTGGCATCATCGAAATCGGGGCATTACTGGTCATATTTTTTGCTTCTCCCGGACAACCCGTTCTGCTAACCTCCGCTTTTTTTATTTATGGATTTACCTTGAGCGGTCTGTTAGCTGCCTTGGGTGGTCTTTTTGCGATCGATATTTCACCCAAGAATGCAGCCGGTGCGGCAATGGGATTTATCGGTGTCTTCAGTTATCTGGCGGCCGGTATTCAGGATCAGATCAGCGGATATTTTATAGAACAGGGTACGACTATAATTGACGGTGTCCGACATTACGATTTTACCACTGCCATCATATTTTGGGTGGGTGGTTCAGTTCTTTCAATGATTTTAGCAAGCACCTTATGGCGCTCTAAAATAAGGGATTAAGCGAATTGCGAGATTCAGAATGAAAAAATATGATATTGTCATCTTTGGAAACTATACGAAAGATACGATTGTCTCAGCGAAAGGGACCAGATATGTAGACGGCGGTGGATTCAACTATGGCGCTCATGCCGCAGCAGTTTTGGGCTTGAAGGTCGCGGCAGTGACAAGACTGGCCAGGGAAGATTATCGGGTTGTGGAGAAATTAGAATCTATCGGTGTCGATGTCTATCCCGTTTTTACCCCGTCGTCGACGCATATGCGTTTAGAATATCCAACGGATAATGTGGATGAACGCATCTTGACCTGCACGGTGACGGCAGGTTCTTATACGCCCGATCAATTTGAAGGATTATCGGCCAAAGCCTTTTTAATCAATGCCTCAGTTCGTGAGGAAGTATCCTTAGAGGTGATCGAATCTTTGAAAAATAAAGGAGGATACCTGGTCGCCGATGCCCAGGGTTTTATAAGGATCATTGATCGGGACCAAAAGCTTATTCACGCTCCCTGGCCGGAAAAGAAGAAAGTTCTGTCAATGATCGACGTGTTCAAGGCAGATAGTGTTGAAGCCGAGTCTTTAACCGGTGAGAAAGATTTGAAATCAGCGGCGCGAATCTTAACCGGCTGGGGCCCGAAAGAGATCGTGCTCACCCATCGTGATGGCATTTTAGTGTACGCTGAAGGACAATATTATGAAGCGCGCTTTTTACCTGAAAAATTGATCGGACGCAGTGGCCGTGGCGACACCTGTATTGCTTCTTATATGGCAAAACGTCTAACGGCACCACCGAAGGAGGCCATTATATGGTCTGCGGCCGTAACCAGTTTAAAAATGGAGGCAGAGGGACCGGTCCACAGGACATTACAGGATGTGGAATTAATTATAAGTAATAAATATCATTGATGATTGGTAGAATGGTCCCAAACAACACATATACACTGTCAAGACCTACCCTCTGTATGATAGTGGGCGTACCGGCCAGCGGTAAAACCATGTTGGCATTACAACTGGCAAAACAATTGATCAACAGTGCTTATCTGTCGAAAGATTTAATTCAGTCTGCCTTTACACGCCGGGAAAGGGTCGATGGTCAAATCTATTCTCTGATACAGGGACCGACTTTTCAGATCCTCTTGGAGTATTGTGAAATCCAACTTGAACTGGGAAAACATCCGATCATCGATGCACCCTTCTCGATCAATCATTGGCGAAACGATGATTTTTCAGACTGGATCAACAGTTTTAAAAAAGTGGCAAATGAAATAAATGCACGATTAACAGTTATTCGATGTCTGCCACCAAGTTTAAATAATCTGAGGCACCGAATCAGACAGAGAAACTTTGAATGGGATCAATGGAAACTAAGTCATTGGGATGAATTTTTAAAACGGGAACCGTTGGATTTCCCTATAAATCATGATGATGTGTTGAAGGTTATCAGTGATCAACCACCCGATCAATTGGTTGAGAATATCTTAAAGAACCATCTTAATGCGAACAAATTTCATATGAGTGAATCTCCGGGAAGATAACGGTATAAGTTGAATCGCTTAAATGGTTTTTGGGCATAATGATATAAAAAAGGAGATATGAATGATAAGGAAGTACCACTATTTTCTATTTTTTCTTTTCTTGATGATATTTCTGGGTTGTCAAAGTGATAACGACCCGTTCACATTTGTTGTCACGGCTGATATGCGTTATATGGCAAAGGAAGAATACAGAAACTCGAGTTATTTTCAGGGAGCATGCGAAGCCATTAAAAAATATGGAAAAGGTGTTTTCATGATCAGTCCCGGTGACATTGATCCACCAGCGGCGGTAAGAGAGGTTATATCGAATGTATTGGGGAAAGATTATCCGTGGTATCCGGTTGTCGGGAATCATGAATTAGATGATTCACTAAATATGGTCTTTTTAAGAAATTATAATAAAGATGGCAACTCCTTACCAAATATTGTTCGATCCGGCCCTGAAGGATGCGTCGAAACGACTTATTCATTTGATTATGGGGATAATCATTTTGTCGTACTTAATCAATACTATGATGGAACTTCAGACGCAGGAACTGATGGTGTCCATGTTCCGGAACTTCTCGATTGGTTACAAAAAGATCTTGCAGATACACGAAAGACAAATATTTTCGTTTTTGGTCATGAACCGCTGATTGCCATCCCGGATATTGACAACGGGCGGCTCAGACATGCAGATGATTCACTAAATAAGTATCCCCATAACAGTTTTAAATTTTACCAGTTATTAAAAAAGTATCATGTGGCTGCTTATATATGCGGACACACACATAATGCTTCCATTGCAAAAATCAATGACATCTGGCAGATTGATGTGGGACATGCCCGAGGTGTTGAAAGCTATTTTCCCGATCATCTGATAATGGAAATTATGCAGAAAATAGAGCAAGAAAATAAGATGGGTACTAAAAAGAAGGAAGTAATTACGGAGTATTACAAACAAAATAATTATGAAGCATTGAAGGTTCTTTATTATTCAGATCTTACAAATGGGGTCTCCTATAAAGAAATTGACGAAAAGACTGGATTGAACCTGCTTTTAAAATTTGTCAATGACTATATAAAAGATCCGGAAAAATGGAATCAATATAAAAATTCCTTCTGGAGAAATGCAAATCTTGCCAGAAGCACGTTTGTACGAATAATTTCCAGCGCGAATGACATAAAGGTTGAATTCTATCGCGATGATGCCAGAGGGGGGGATTATGATTTGAAGTATACGTTTTCATTGAATTAAAAATATACATTCAAATTGAAAACAAAATCCTAACAATATTCTAACCAAAGGTAAATAGTTAATTGCTGAAAATAGGGAGGTCAAATCAACAGAAATCTAAATCACTGAATGATACATAAAAATCAAAGAGAAAGGAGGATTCCGTTCAAAATCTCAAGTTGATATCCGCTTTATCAATAAGATCAAAATTTGGAAATAACCACAACAAGAGGAGAATTAGGATGAAAAGTTCCAATTCGTTTTCAAGGTGGGGGATTTTGTGTTCATTATTAATAGCATTGGTATTATCGGTGATCATTTTTCCAGAAACATTGCCTGCACAGGCTTCCGGCAGAATAGTCGGGCGCGTGATGGATGCAGACAGAGATGAGTATTTACCGGGAGCAAACGTTTTCCTGGAAGGTACCTCCTATGGCGCAGCAACGGATCGGGAGGGCGAATTTATTATTTACAATGTGCCTTCGGGTACTTATACCCTAATGGTCTCTTATGTCGGTTATGAAGATTATTCAGCTGAGGTTACAGTTCCGGAGGATGGAGGATTTGTCGGTCATAATGTGAAGATGAATGTTGCCTATCTGCAAACCGATGAAATTGTAGTTCTCGGATTACGTGAAGGTCAGGCAAAAGCACTCAATCAACAAAAGACAGCTGTGAATATCAAAAATGTTGTTGCTCAGGAGCAGATGAGACGTTTTCCTGATTTAAATACGGCAGAGGTATTACAGCGCGTTCCGGCAATTGCTATTGAAAGAGACCAGGGAGAAGGACGGTATGTCCTGGTTCGAGGGACTGAACCTCGTCTGAATGCAATCACTGTGAACGGAGAGAGAATTGCTTCCCCTGAAACCGAGGAGCGCTATGTTGGATTGGATGTGGTTTCGACAAATCAGGTTTCATCAATCGAGGTTACCAAGACGCTTACACCGGATATGGATGCGGATGCTATTGGCGGTGCTGTGAATCTGATAACAAAAAGTGCTTTTGACTTCGACCTCAAACACAGAAGTAAACCTTCTTTCGAGGCTTTTGGTGTACGGATGAAGCACAAGGGTGACAAGTGGTTCGCTCCCGCAAGTCAGGACTTCTGGAAGTGTTGGAAGGAAAATAAAGACGAAATGAAGTCTTTAGGCTGGTCATGTTGGAACTATAATAATGTTTGGTACATGGCAATCAAACCCATCGAAAACTAACAGCAAACAACCTAAAATGAAACGGGGTGCAAACAGCATCCCGTTTTTTGTTTCTACTTAGTACATTGACCACATACATTAACACAGTTTTTAATTAAGAAGAATAAGCACGTTTTAAAGCCTATTTCTGGACTTAAATCCCTGACAGGCATTGGACATTGCCCAAGTATTAAAACGTCTTAAATCACCTTAAAACAAGCCATAAAAAAA